>Ga0075154_10000595_pt1 | contig 29634 bp, 20 predicted proteins | sample JI71714BDNA_FD_70965 | JGI IMG/M metagenome (GOLD analysis project Ga0075154, IMG submission 70965) | Wastewater effluent complex algal communities from Wisconsin, to seasonally profile nutrient transformation and Carbon sequestration -... | ecosystem: Engineered > WWTP > Effluent > Algae...
GTGCGGTAGCGATCGGCGCGGTCCCGGCGATGGCTTCGATGCGCACGCTGTCGTTCTCGGCCAGGATCAAACGTTCCGGAGAAGCGCCCAGCCAAAGGCCGTGTTCTGGAGAGGAGACGAGCGCGACGAATGCATCCGGGCGTGTGTTCACCGCTTCCACGAAGAGTGATCCAGCCTCTTCCGCACCAACGGCCAGGCGCACGGACCGGGACATCACCACTTTTTCCAGCGGGCCTGTCACGCACTCTTCCCTGGCCTGTGCCACTGCGCGTTCGAACGCTTCACGCGTGGTGCCCACATGGGGCCTAGAAGCCAGGGGAGCGCTGGCCCCCGTGCATTCCATCAGTCGGTGCCAGTGAGGTTCAGCATCACCGAAGGTGAGTTCCACGTCAGAGCGGATCATCGGCGTGCGCGCTTCGGCACGGAACGGGGAGAAGAGGAATACATCGTTCAGCTCCCACCAAAGGCCGCTCTCGCAGCGATCCAGTTCGGGTGTTTGCTGCGCCCAAAGGGTGACGGCCCCGCCTGGCGAACGAAAGGCAGCGAAAGTGATGCGCTCACTGATGCAGTAGCGTAGCGCGAGGCGCAGGGCTGGTTCGGAACTCATCGGCGTTCGATGATCATGTTGGTGAGCCTGCAGATCGCACAGAGTTTTCCGGCCTCATCGTGCACGCGGATATCCCACACATGGGTCTTGCTTCCCTGGTGTACGAGTTCGCCGGTGGCGATAACGCGTCCGCTCTTCACGCCGCGCAAGTGGTTCGCAGTGATCTCCATGCCTACGGTGCCCTGGGTTCGCAGGTCGATCAACATGGCTGAACCAACGCTGCCCAAGGTTTCTGCCAGCGCTGCAGTGGCTCCGCCGTGGAGCAGTCCCATGGGTTGATGGGTTCGATGGTCCACCGGCATAGAGGCCTGTAACCGGCCTTCGGGATCCACTGTGAAGCGGATGTCCAGATGCTCCACGAGGGTATTGGCCCGCATGGAATCGGCGGCCTGAGCATGTTGCGGGGTGAAACGCATGAGCGGGATGGGTGCCAAAGGTAGCCGTGGGCCATCTTTGCAACCATGGAGGTACCTGCCAAGGTCCGTTTACTGCTGGTGGAGGATGAGGAAGCCCTGCGTTCCACGCTCCGGTTGAACTTCGACCTGGAGGGCTATGACGTTACCACCGTGGCCAACGGTCCCGATGCGCTCGAACGTCTACGCGGTGCCCATTACGATGTGGTCATCATGGACGTGATGCTACCCGGCATGGACGGGTTCACGGTGGTGGAGACCATCAGGCTGGAAGGTAACGCCACACCTGTCCTGTTCTTAACGGCACGCACGAGCGGTGCGGACCGGATCCGGGGTCTCAAGGCCGGTGAGGACCACCTCGGAAAACCCTTCGAGTTGGAGGAACTGCTGCTGCGCGTGGCGAAGCTGGTGCAGCGGGGCGGCTCGAAAGTGACCACGACCGTCCTTGAGTCCTATACTTTCGGTGAGAACCACGTGGATTTCCAGAGCTACGAAGTGCGGGGGCAGGGCGGTTTGGTGAAGACCTTGAGCCAGCGGGAAATGATGCTCCTACGTTTGCTGGTGGAACGGCAAGGCGAAGTGGTCTCCCGGGAGGAGATCCTACAGAAAGTATGGGGGTACAACGTGTTCCCGACCACCCGCACGGTGGATAATTTCATCGTCGGTTTCCGCAAGTACTTCGAGCCTGACCCCCGGGAACCCAGGCACTTCCATTCGATCAGGGGGGTGGGCTACAAGTTCACCTTGTGATTTTTTTCGGTCGGACTGGCAACCCTCCCGGCAACCCGGCGTCATTTGTTCAGAAGGGTCGGTCTTCCTGACCTTATTCTGGTTCCATATTCCTTGCAGGTTTACCGCGCAGGGGCTCCGAAAGGGGCCCCTGTTCGGTTTTTGGTGGTTTCCCGTTCTTGTCGGCAGGACCGCTCGATCGGTCGAGGCATACTTTGCGATCGGCGAGGGGCTTGCGCTTGCCGAAGACTACGAGTATCTTGCGGCCTCCCAAGGGAGACTTTTCCGTCTTCCGGGTAGGAAGTCCGATCAATCCAGGGACCAAACAACCCCATCCATGAACCGCTCGATACGCGCATCCATCCTTTCACTGCTCTTCGTTGCTTCCGCTTTCGCGGCCTCGGCCCAAAGTGCAGTGGATATCGGTCTGTACCAGAATAACGGGATGTTGGAAGTGAAGGTGCGTCCGCAATCCGATTTCTCCGGCATCTTTTCCTCCTTGGTATTCTCCATCCGTTGGGATGCGAACTCCAGCGCTAGCTTGGGCGAAAGCACGCAGGATGCTGATGTGGCATCCTTCATGGGTGTTGAGCGCTCCGGGAACATCCGCGAGGAAGGCGGCTTCCGCTATGCGGTCTACGCAGGCTTCGGCATGCAGCCGATGAGCAGCCGCGGTGTCAATTGGCAAGCTGGCCAGGAGTACACCATTGCCAGCATCCCGGTCTCGGGCCAGGGCGAATTCGAACTGGTGAATGATGCTTATACCGCCGAGCGTCGCAACAACGCGAACTTCTACGCTGCGTTGGGTGGTGCTGACCGCACAGGGATCATCTACAAGGGTCTCGCCCCGGCTTCCGAGGATGGCAGCGTGTTGATCCAACCGAACCCGAACAATGGCCGGTTCACGCTGAGCTTCGCCAATGCACAAAAGGGAGATGTGACGGTGGAGATCATCAACGCCATCGGTCAGAGCGTGTTCAACGAAACGGTGCGCGACCTCGAAGGCAACTACAAGAAGGAAATGGACCTGAGCACGATGGGTGCGGGTTCCTACTACGTGAAACTGAAGCGCAACGGCAATACCACCTCCCACAAGGTGATCTACCGGTAAGCAGGGCTGAATGTTCAGAGAAGGAGGCTTCGGCCTCCTTTTCTATTTTCTAAAAGCTGTAACACGACTGGAACTCGCACATCGTTTCCGGGCCAGGCGAGTTGGAACATACCCATGATGTGGCGCAGTGGTGATCGGTCAAGCCACACACATCCGGCAGTACGTACTATCGGGGTCGTGCATGAACCCCGTTCCCGGATCCAACAGTTCGTTCACCAGACCAACGAGCAGCGCTTCGATCGCAGGGAGATCCCGTTGGGTGATCACCTCTTCGCTACCAATACGCAGGAATTCACCAGCGGCTTGGGTGGCCCGTTGCAGGGGGATCACGCCGGCGCGCGCATCTGGCACTTCGGGGTGTTGCCGTAGGTAGGCCCAGAGGTAGATGAGGAGTTGAAGCGCATACCGGTTGTTCGGTCCGATGTGATCACGTTCGAGGCCCGCCAACCGGAGGTCGGTGTCCCGCACAGCACCGGTCTTCACATCCAGCACGGTCGCATGCCCGTCGCGGATATCGATGCGATCGCAACGCCCTTTAAGGAGCGTACCATTGGAAAGCATCGCCTTCACCTCGAGTTCAACCGCGACCAGCCGTGTAGGCTCATGCGCGCAACGTTCGGCTTCGGCTTCCAAATGGTTGTACAGTGCCTGGGAGGCCATGTCGCGGCGCAGCCGGTAATGGCCATGTTCCAACGCGGTTCTCGGAATGTGCGCGGAGAGTTCCTGGGAAAGCAGTTCGGTGGTCCGTTCACGTGCGGCGATGAGCTCTCCAGGGTCCAGATCCCTACCGATCATAGGCGTCAGGATCCGCTGCAGGGTGTTGTGGACCGCGTTCCCGAGCACGTCACTTCCCAATTTGCCATCCACCACATCCGGTTCGCGGATCCCTGCGATGTATTTGAAGTAGAAGTCCATTGGGCAGCGCAGCCAAGTGCCTAAGGCGGACGGGGAGATACCGCGTGCACAGAGAGCTTGCAGGCGCAGCATCACGTGGGCATCCTTCTCAACGAGGATCGGCCTCGCTCCGCGTACAACTGTGCGCGGGCTTGCGGTGATCACCTCCAACGCGCTCCTCGATCGGCCGATCACCTCATGCTTCCATTGGGTGATGAACCGTGATGGTTCGTTGCTCTCCAAGCCATCGCCAGCGCTGGTGGTCCATTCCACGTGTGTTGCACATTGCATGGCACGCTGGAAGTTGTAGGCGGTCACGGATTCGGCATCCGCGGGTAATGGCAAGCGGTGGTGCTTGCGTAGGTCGAAAGGGATCCAGCTTGCTGGGGCGTCGGTGCGCGGCAAGGTACCCTCGTTGGCGCCCACGAAGATGATGCGGTCATGGTCCACCGAGCGGGTCTCTAGCGACCCCATCACTTGCAGGCCACGCAAGGGTTCGCCGATGAAGGAGAGCCGTTCCTCCCGCAGTACACGCTCGCGGATGATGCGGTACGCACGCAGTTCGATAGGGCCGATGCCCGCACGATCGAGCAGCCGGTCCATGCGCTGTTGTACACGCGTCATCAATTGCAGCTGTTCGCGCACCACGGCATCCTCAGGTACACAAGTCGATGCCCATTCGAAGAGGGCCGCAAGCGCGTGACCGAAGTCTGTCGGCACCACCACCTTTCCCACTGCGCGCGCCATCACCTCGACCAACCTACTACCGGAGGCGACGATGATGTCGTTGAGCACATCGCGCTCGACGTGAAGCCTGCTTTGCGCCCGAAGGCCCTCGAGGACCCTTTCACTGGCGTCACCATCCTTCACGAACGGGTGGGAGAACAACGCCAGTAACGATCGCACGGCGAAGGTGGCCTCGGTGGCCTGCTCAAGCACATCGAGCAGGCTTTCAGCCAGCCCGTGCACCGGCAGGCCTTTCAGCGGCAAGCCCATGGTCACGTTCACCGGCCCGATGTGCGCGGGCATGCGCTCCAACAGCGGGAACAGCAGATCTTCTTGGGCGAGCACCACGGCGGTGCGTGCCCGTTCTTCCGCGCTCAGTTCGGTGAGGCGCTGGGCCACGTACGCGGCTTCGGCTAGTGGATGAGGAGCCGTGATGAGCCGCACCGTACGCTCGTGTTCAAGAATGCCGTTGACCGAGGGCATATCCCCCGGTCCCAACTCGACGATGGACCGCCGTAGGTAGCGACCGGCCTCTTGTAGCTTGTCGTCGAGGTAGAAGGTATCGGCATCCCAGGCCACCTCGGCGCGGCCTTGGGCTTTCAACTGCTTGATGGTGGTGGTGGTGCCCGGGTCCAATGCGTTCAGCCCTGCGAACCAGATGAAGTCCCAAGGGAGCTCCAGCTTCTCCTTGGTACGATCAGCGCAGACACGCGCGATGTACCCGGAGGTGGCGATGCGCTCCTGATCCATGCGCACTTGCAAGGCGCGGTGCAGGTCTCCGGTGGCCTTCCATTCAGCGTTGGTGCGTAGTTGTGCCGGGCTGAGCTCACCCAAGCGGAAGCTCCATTCGTCCAATTCGTGATAGGCTCTCAGGTCCTTGTAGAGGGCATCGATGTCCAATAAGTGTGCATCCACTTCGCTCAGGTCGCGCAAGGTGGTCGGTCCCCATTCCAGGAAGTTGTCCAAGGTGTCGGCTTCGGCACCACGCACGTGCCGATAGGTATCGTACAGCATGAACAACAGTTCCATGGTTTTACCCTGGTGGATGCCGGCCGTACGTTGCATGAAGGAGCCCACATCGAGGATATCCGGGCTCCATAAGGGCCCGCCGTGTGCTCGGGCGAGGTACTTTCGCAGGTGCAGTCCGGCCCGTTTCCCCGGAAGGACCACGGCCACCTTGGCAAGCCCCGCCGGATGACGTTCCAGCAGGAGCTCGGCGAGTCGTTGGAGGAAAGGGCGCATGACTGCGGGGAAGATAGGACCGAGGATCAGATGGAACACCCACCATTCCCGACTTACCGTCAGTTGCGCGGTGGTGCCAGCTACTACTGCATCCTGGCGGTGGACCACTTCCAAGAGTTGCAGCGGATCGGCTCCCGCTGGATCCTGCATGACGTGCATGCAACGGCCTATCCAGAGCGATTGCGGGTCCACGAGATGCTGGCAGGTATAGCCCCTTTCGAGGGGTTGGAGGAGGTTGAATGGGAGCGGGCATATACCAGGCGGGGCTGAGCAGGTCAAAACGCTATGGATCGACCGGTCCTTGGATCCAGGCCACCTTTGGACAGACCATGGTGGACGAGGCAACTTGGAGCCTTACCTTTTGGTCCTCTCTACAACATGGTGCGCTCTCTAACCACCGCGATCCTGATCCTTTTAGCACGTTCAGTGCTCGCCACGCATGTGCTGGGTGGCGAGATGTTCTATGATCATCTAGGCGGCGAGTCGTACAGGATCACCCTGAAATTGTATCGGGATTGCGGGCCTGGCAACGTGAACAACACGGCGTTCGACGGGGAGGCCCAGATGACGGTCTTTGATGGTAATGGAGTCCTTCAGTTCACTGTTGGCGCGCTATTTCCAGGTGAACAGGAGGTGCCGGTCGAATTGAACAGCCCTTGTTTGCAGGCACCGCCCACCATTTGTGCCACTTGGGCGGAGTACACGACAGTGGTTACACTACCGGTGAACACATCGGGATACGTAATCAGTTATCAGCGCTGCTGTCGTACACCCACCATCACCAATCTGCCCTCGGGAATCTTACAGGGGCTTACGTGCACGGTGCAGATACCACCGGCATCGGTGGGTAGCAATAGCAGTCCGCGCTTCGATGAGTATCCGCCCATCGCACTTTGCCTAGGCGAAGACATGGTGTTCGATCATTCTGCCACCGATCCCGATGGCGATGTGCTGATGTACGACCTGTTCACCCCGTTCGCTGGGGCCGATGCCTTCGATCCAGCGCCGGCAATTGCCAGCCCGCCGCCGTATTCGGGTATTCTATGGGGTCCTGGGTTCAGTGGAAATGCTCCTATCGATGGTGCTCCAGGTCTCATTGTCGATGGGGTGACCGGCGAACTCAGTGTTCATCCTACCGTGCTTGGATCATATGCCGCTGCAGTCAGGGTGTTGGAATTCCGTGATGGGGTGCTTCTCAGCGCTACTATCCGTGACCTGCGGTTCGACGTGGTGGCCTGCAATGCGTTCATCGCGTCGGTCATCGCTGAACAAGGGCCCGATGACCTCTGCACCGGTTTGACGATCGACCTGGAGAACGAGTCCATCAACGGACAGAGCTGGCATTGGGATATGGGTGTGTTGGGTACGAACAGCGATACATCGAATTTGGCCGAGCCCAGTTGGACCTACGCCGATACGGGCACATACGCGGTCACCCTCATCGCTAATCCGGGTTGGCCGTGCGCGGACACGAGCGTTGCCTTCTTCGGTATCCACTATCCGTTGGACCCCTTTTTCACCAGGCCCGCCATCGAGTGCGTGGATGCTCCGATGGAATTCACGGCGCAAGGTCGATTCACGCCAGCCGCGTTGGTCACTTGGGATCTCGGGGATGGTGCTACCAGTGGCGATCCGATCGGACATTCCGTGAGCACCGCCTACACAGCACCGGGTACGCGTCCGGTCTCCTTCACCGTGGAGGAGTTCGGTTGTTCGGCCACCTTCACCGATAGTGCCACGGTCCATCCACGCCTCAACTTGGATCTTCTTACGGATACGGCGGGATGCGTGGAGACGGCCTTCGATATGACCGCAGTCGGCGAAGCTTGGACACCGGTGAGCTATATCTGGGCGGTGGATGATGGTGTCACCTACACCACCGCGAACGCGAGCCATGTGTACACACTGCCTGGCCGGTATGACATCCGCCTGACCGCCAGTACGGATAGTGGCTGTGTCGATTCTCGGACGGTCGTACTGCCCGACCACATCGAGGTCTTTCCCGAGCCCGTTGCTGCGTTCACGGTGGAGCCCACGGAGGTTTCCCTGCTGGATCCGGTCGTGTACGTCACCGACTTCTCTTCTTTGGCAGTGATGTGGGAATACACGGTGGCCGGTGAGGTCATCGATGATCCGTCCTTTGACTATGAGTTCGATGATGCAGGTGTCTTCGACATCACCCAAACGGTCATCAGCGGCGCCAACTGTAGCGCTTCGCTCACCCGCACGGTGAATGTCTCCGATCATCTCTTTTATGCGCCGAACGCCTTCACCCCGGACGGCGATGGCGTGAATGACGTGTTCCAGCCCTTGGTGAAAGGTGCCAGGCTCTACGAGATGGTGATCGTTGACCGTTTCGGCACGGAGCATTTCCGGACCAACGATCCCAAAGCAGGTTGGAACGGCGATGACCTTCCGCAAGGCGTGTATACTTTCCAGGTCAGGTTGTCGGAGTACGGACCTCTCAACAAGCAGTACGTCGGGCACATCACGCTGCTGCGCTGATCACGGATCGGTGCGCTCCATGTCGACGTGTGGGATGCCGTCGAGGTCGTATACCTCACCCACGCGGACATGCCCATGCGCTTCGTAGAACTCTTGCAAGTGGCTTTGTGCGGCTAAGGCACTGCGCGCTGATCCGTACATGCGTCGTAGTTCGTCCTGCACCACATCCATCAAGCGGTGCGCGATCCCATGTCCACGATGCGGCGCGGTCACGAGAACACGACCCACGTGCGGCAGTTCTCCGGCTTCCTTCGCTGGAATGATGCGTGCATAAGCCACGAGTTCATGGCCGTACATCCCGAGCACGTGGATGGAAACAAGGTCGTCGTCATCCACTTCGGCGTACGGGCAATGTTGCTCCACCACAAAGACATCCACACGGGCCTTGTAGATGGCGTGGATCAGCGCAGGCGGCAGGTCTTGGAACGGATGGAAGGACCAGGTGATCTCCATCATGCGACGGCTTGAAGGGTTCCATCGGCCACATACCAGATGGTTCCGGTCACCTGCGGATGGCCCATGGAGCGCAGGACTTCCAGGTACCCACGCAGTTGTTTTTCATGGCTGTTGGCCGGCCGACCTGTCTTGATCTCCAGCACATGTGTGCCATGTTCATCGCGCACGATACGATCGGGTATAAGGCTATGTCCGTCGCCTGTGATGATCACCGCTTCAGCACGCATGTCGGCATCTGGAGCGAACCACTTCCGCAAGGGCGCGGACACCAGCATCCGTCCCAAGCGTTCACGTAGATCATCCGCTTCTTCTGTCACTAGATCGCCACGCAGGACCGCCACTGCCAACGCACCATCGAGGTCCTCCAGCGTGCGCATGGATGCCAGCAGCTCGTGAACCGTGGTACCGTAGATACGTTCCTCCTGGGCTGCTTGCTCATCCGCACTTTCGGTGCGGATCTCCCATGGCACACCGACGCCAGGGGTAGCCACATCGCGTACGGGCTCGGTCCGCTGTTCTGGAACACGTTTGCGCACGGGAGCGGGTTCCACGTTGGTCGAGGCCAGCTCCGGGTGCGCCTGGACGAAGTCGATCAACCCTTTCGTGAGGTTGTCAGTCGCATGCGGGATGAACACATGCAACTGTTGCTCCGGTCGGGTGAAGGCCACGTACAACAAGTTGAGCGCATCGAGGTCGCGCATGGTCTGCTCCTCTACCAATTCAGGAAGTTCCATAGCGCGAAGCGCCTTGCTTTCGCGGACCAGTGCACTATCGAGTTCGGGGATGGCCGCACCTGGCTCCACCCAGAAGAGCTCGCCATGGTTCTTGGTACTGACCATACGCGCATCGGGGATGATCACCACGGGGAACTGCAGCCCTTTCGATTTGTGCACGGTCATCACCTGCACGGCATCACTGCCTTCAGGCGCGGCGTTGCTGCGTTCACCGCCAGATCGTTCCCAATGCTCGAGGAAACCTCCGATGTCCTGGGCATGGTCCGTGCTCCAGGCATGGACCTCATCGAGGAAGGTGAGAAGAGCGGCATCCTCGGCAGGTTGCAAGTCCGCAGCACGCGCGAGTTCCTCCACCAATGTGGCCAAGGTGGTCCGCAAGCGCGGGTTCCCATGTCGCTCCAGCCATGCACGCACCGCCGCTTTCGGGTCTGGCGCTCCATTGGCGCCTAACGGGATCTCCATGCGGACTGAAGTCGACGACTCCGTCTCAGCCGCCGTGATCAGTGCGAGCCCTTGCGCCACGCGAGCCGCGGAAACGTCGTCGCCGTGTAGGACGAAGCGCAGGCATTCGATCAGCAATTGAACGGCAGGGTCGGCCGCCAGTTGCAACCCATCCGGCGAGACCACGGCATGGCCATGCGCAAGCAGGTGTTCAGCCACCGAGCGACCCACCCGTTTCGAGCGCACGAGCACGGCCACTTCACCGGGTAGAAAGCCTTGTTCCAGCGCTGAGCGGAGGCTGTTCAACGCATGTTCGGCGATGGCTTCGATCAGGTCGGTCCCGCGCAACCCGGGATCCGCAAGGGCCATGCGTACGCATCCTTGGTCGGTGCGCCACGCTTCTTGTGCCTGCTCGTGATACACCTTGCGCAGCACCGGGGCGAGCGTGTTGGGCAGTGTCTCGAAGAGCGCGTTGTTGAAGGCGATGATGCGTTGCGCGGAACGTCGGTTGTGGACCAGTGGCTCTCCTTTCTGGTAGGTCCGGCGCAGGGTGGCTTCCCGCTGCACCTGCGCTTCGTCCGTCCTATCCAGCGCGAAGAGGCGCGGAAGTTCCACGAAGAGCCGCACTTCGCCATTGCGCCAGCGGTAGATCGCCTGTTTCGCATCCCCCACGAGCAGTACGCTGCCACCACCGGAGAGGGCATGGTCCAACAACGGGAGCAGCGCGTTCCACTGGAGCAGGGAGGTGTCCTGGAACTCGTCGATCAGGAAGTGGCGGTACCGCTCGCCGAGGCGTTCGTAGATGAAGGGCACCGGCTCATCCTTCACCACCTCGGAAACACGTCGGGTCAGGTCGCTGAAGAAGGCCACGCCATCGGCATGTTTCAACTCCTCGAGGGCGCTATCGATCTCGTGCAAGGCGAACGACGGAAGCAGCTCACGCGAAACGGCGCGTTGGATCACGTACGGCGCGAACCCTTCCTCCCGCAAGCGCTCCCCTTCGTGGAACAGTCGTGTGACGGGTTCGGCGATGGTGTTCAAGGCGGCGATGGCCCAAGGTTCAGCCTTACCCGAATGCCATTTGCCGCTTTCGAGGGGGCTCAAGGTGTGCGCTCCGGGAGGATCCCATTGGTCGGTGAAGAGGCTGAGCTTGCGGAAGTAGCTGAGGATGGCCCCTTTGTAGGCGATGTCCGCGGGAGTGAGGCGTGCACGGTCAAAAAGCTCTACGCCTTGCAGGCCGATGGCATTCACTTGCCGCCGGAAACGTGCGGTCTCCACGTTGAGCCGTTCCATCAACGCGGTCAAGTCCTCCATGGACCGTTCGCGCAGCGCGTTGAGGGGTACGATGGATCGTTCGTTCAGCAATTCTCGGCTCAGATCCAGGAGTGGTTTGATCGGCTCCCACGGACGCTCTTCGTGCAAGAGTTGAAGGCAGGTGCGCGTGAGGAGGTCCGTGGTCCGCGCATCGCTTCCGGCGCGGTCGATCACGGCGTTCACCGCTTCTTCCCGATAATAGTCCTGCTCGGTCGTCATCCGCAGGTCCTGGTCCAACCGCAGGTCGCGGGCGAAGGGTTTCACCACCCGCCGGGTGAACGCATCGATGGTGCTGATCGCCACATCGCTCCAATGGTGCAGCATGTGGCCCAGGACCACGTCGGCACGGCGCGCAAGCTCGGTGGTGTCGATGCCGGCCTCTTGTTGCAAGTGTTCGGCCACATCGGCCAGCGGTCCAGTATAGGGGCCACCTTTGGCGAGTCCTTCCAGGTAGCGGATCACGCGTTCCTTCATCTCGGCGGCCGCCTTGTTGGTGAAGGTGAGCGCCAACACGTGCCGGTAGGCTCCATGGTCGCTTTTGCCCAGGCAATGGCCCAGGTAGTGTTTCACCAGCGCATGGGTCTTGCCGGCTCCGGCCGAGCTATGGAGGACATGGAACATGGGCGGTGGCCAAGTTAGCCTTGCTGGAACGGTTGATCATGAAGTGACTTTCGGCACCCCCGCCCTGGACCTGAGGCCCTAATTTTGCGGGGATGGGCCACAAGGCCTGATCGAACAGCCCTCATGCGCCAGAGATGCTTGTTGAAGCCAACATTGCTTGCGGTTTCGTTGACCGTTGGACTGGTGGCCTGCCGACCGGATGATGAGGTGGAACCCACGCCCACCCCGGTGCCCAGCACGACCGGCACATTGAAGTTGGTGATCAGACCTACATGGAACGGAGTGCCTTTCGAGATGAATGCCGTGTACGAGAACGTAAGCGGCTACCGGGTGAAGGTCGAAGGGGTCAAGTTCTACATGGGTGACATCCGGTTGGTGAACGGCGGTGGATCCACCACGGTGAAGGATGTGGAACTGTTCGATCTCCGGCACAACGGCGATACGGTCACGTGGACGGGGATCGCACCGGGCGATTACTCCGGATTCAGCGCCGGTTTCGGCGTGCCACAAGCGCTGAACAACGCAGACCCGATCGTGTATCCGCCGGGTCATCCGCTGGATCTGGCTTGGGGCACGTATTGGTCGTGGGCGACGGCCTACCGCTTCTTGCAGTTCGATGGTCGCTACGACTTGGACGATGTCGGCACCGTTGATCAGCCGTTCTCCATGCACACAGGTCTGAACGTGTGTTATCAGGAGTTCGATCGGACCCTGCCGGGTGGGGTGGTGGTGAGCGCTGGTTCCACCACGACCATCGTATTGGGCATGGCCATCGATGAGTTCTTCTTCTCCGCTGCGGACACAGTGGACCTGGCGACCGAGAACCAGAGCCATGGTAGTGACCCTACACATGCCTTGGCCTTGGAGCTCACGGGGAATGCCGTCAATAGCATCTCGGTGGAGTGAGGCGAGGGCTGTATATCCTGTTGCTTGCTACCGTCTTGGTCGGGTGTAGGAAGGATCCTTCCTTGAACACAACAGAGGAGGTGGATGGACCATTCATCCTAGAAGTCCCCGCAGGTCTCCCGATGCCACCGGTGCCCGAGGAGAATCCGCTGACCGTTGCTTCAGTCTCGCTGGGCAAAGCGCTCTTCTTCGATCCGCGGCTATCGCGGGACGGCACGATCTCTTGTGCCACCTGTCATCATCCGGACCGCGCCTTCAGTGATACTGTCGCCTTGAGCTTGGGCATCGAAGGGCGAACCGGTTTTCGCAACTCACCCACCTTGGGGAACGTCGCGTACCATCCGAACTTCTTCCGCGACGGAGGCGTTCCCACCTTGGAGCGTCAAGTGATCGCTCCGGTGAGCGACGTGGCCGAAATGGATCATTCCCTGGAAGGAGCCGCTGAGGCGGTGGCGGATGATCAGCGTTACCAGCGCTTGAGCCAGCTGGCTTATGGCCGCGAATTGGACCCCTTCGTGATCACACGTGCCCTAGCCAGTTACGAGCGCACCTTGCTCAGCGGTTGGTCGCGTTTCGATCGGTACTTCTACCAAGGGCAATCAACTGCGCTCACGGAGAGCGAGGTGCGCGGCTGGGAACTGTTCAGGAGCGGAACCCTGAACTGCACAGCATGCCATAGCGGGTTCGACTTCAGCGACCACTCGTTCCAGAACATCGGCCAATACGAGGATTACACGGATCCAGGACGCGAGCGCATCTCATTGGATCCTGCGGATAATGGGAAGTTCAAGGTGCCCACCCTGCGTAACATCGCACTAACGGGGCCATATATGCACGACGGTGCCATGGCCACATTGGAAGAGGTGGTGGACCATTTCGCTTCTGGTGGTATGGCCCACCCGAACAAGAGCCCATTGATACCGAGCTTTGCACTTACCGCCGCCGAGAAAGCCGACCTGATCGCCTTCCTCCACGCCCTTACCGATGAACGATCACTTGACCAAGTGCCATGAGACGTAGTGTCCCCGTTGTGATCTCCGTGGCCGTCTTAACGGCATCTCTGATCGGCTGCCGTCGGGATGATGATGTGCGGTATGGTCGGCCCCCCGCAGGAACTCCCCTTGAAGTGGAGGTGCCGGCGAACTTCCCGCCCATGCCCATTCCAGCAGACAACCCCTTCACGGAAGAAGGCGTGGCGCTAGGTCGATTCCTGTTCTATGAGGAATTGCTTTCCGGGGATAACACGATGTCATGCGCCTCGTGTCACTCGCCGGAGGTCGCCTTCACGGACGATGGCAACCAATTCAGTACGGGGATCGATGGCATCCAGGGAACACGTAACGCGATGGCCTTGATCAATCTAGCGTGGGATACGCGCTTCTTTTGGGATGGGCGGGTGTTGACGCTGGAGGATCAGATCCTGCAACCCGTGCGCGACCCCATCGAAATGCACGAGACATGGACGAATGCCATGGCGGAGTTGCAGGCACACGATGCCTATCCTGATCTCTTCGACGCTGCGTTCGGCACCACCGAGATCGATTCGTTGCTGGCCGCGAAGGCCCTAGCGCAGTTCATGCGCACCATGATCAGTGGCGACTCTCCGTTCGATCGTTTCCAGCGGGGCCAAGGTCTGCTTTCGTTCGAGGCCAGCAGCGGTCTAGGGTTATGGGACCGCGAGGGTGGGTTCCCTCCGGCTGTGCCCATCGGACAAGGCGGCTTCGATTGTTTCCATTGTCATCCGACCGCAGGTGGTCGCTTCACCGATGGGCTGCTGCACAACAATGGGTTGGACAGCCAGTTCACCGACTTGGGCGCCGGCGCCATTACAGGGCTGGCTTCGGACATGGGGCGTTTCAAGACACCCACCTTGCGCAACATCGCCCTCACGGCACCCTACATGCATGACGGTCGATTCCAGACCTTGGAAGAGGTGGTGGAGCACTACAACTCGGGCGGACATCCGTCGCCTACGGTCGATGTCTTCATGAAGTACACCACCGGTGGCCTCCAGCTGACACCGGAGAAGAAGCAGTACTTGCTGGCCTTCTTGAATTCGCTCACGGACACGGAGTTCGTGAACAACCCGGCCTTCCAAGATCCGGGCGAACCGTGATCAAGCCGCGCTAACCGCGCTCGATACAGCGGGTGTCCACGTGTAGCACTGCATGCGGTCCTCGAAAACGTCCGGCTTGAAGATGCTTCGGCCCAGGAGCATGCGAGCGCATTCCTGAACACCTTCGGTGATGCTCGGATGCGGATGGACCAGTTCCGCAAGTTCGCGGATCGGCGTACCCAAACGCATCATCAGCGCAACGGCTTCGATGGCGCTGGAAGCGTGTTCGCCCACGGCGCGCATGCCGATCACACGCATGTCATCGTCGTTGGTGACGAGCACTTTGAAGCATCCTTTGGTCCGGCGCATGGCGATGGCCCGGGCGATGCAGGAGTAGTCTATCCGTGCCATGCGGTAGGCGATCCCCCGTTTGCGACACTCCTGTTCATTGAGTCCCACACCCGCCACTTCGGGGTCCAGGAACATGATGGTGCTCACATTGTCGTAGCTCAAGGCTTCGGTCTTACCGGCCCAGATGCGTTCCACCACATGGCGACCTTCCATCTCACCGAGGTTCACCAACATGTTGGAGGCGGTGGCATCACCCACCACATGGATATGTGGAAGCGATGAACTGGTGCCGTTCACCCGGATGCACCCGTTAGCTGGGTCTCGTTCCACGGAGGTGTTCTCGAGGCCCAGACCTTCCACGTTCGGTGTGCGTCCTACGGAGATCAACGCCTTTTCCACGCGTACCGTTTCGGAGCGACCGTCGGTGTAGGTTAGGTCGTAGCGGACCTGACCATCCTCCACGGCGATGCGGTCGAGCTTCGCAGAGCGGTGGATGATGACACCATTGCGCTCGAGGTTGCGAGCGACCAGATCGGAGATGTCAGCATCCTCGAACGGCAGGATCCGGTCGGCGCGGTCGATGAGGTGAACACGGGTGCTGCCGAGGTTGGAGAAGATGGTGGCGAACTCGCAGCCGATGACACCGGCCCCCACGATCACGATGCTCTTGGGAAGTTCTTCGATCCCGAAGATGCCATCGCTGGTGTGGATATGCCGTTCATCCACGGGGATGTCCGGCAACGTGCGCGGTCTACTACCGGTGGCGATGATCATATGATCCGCGCGGATGTCCGTGCAGAAGCCGGGCCGTTCGATGCGGATGACGTCGTTGGAAAGGAAGCTGCCGGTGCCGCGTTCGTGTTTGAAGAGCATGGTGCCGACCTTGTTGTTGGTCAGCATCTGCATGTGGCAGGCATAAAGGTATTTCCGTTCGAAGATGGCCTCGTTCACGGCCTTGCCCACTTCCTCCCAGCTCAATCGGAACGGCTCACGGCCGCGAGTGCGCATGAGCTCGTTGGTGCTGGATACACGGTGTGCGATCTCCCACAGGGTCTTTGAGGCGAGTGCACCATTGTAGATGCCTGTGCCGCCGATGCGATCGCGTTCGATAAGCAAGGTGCGTTTACCGAGGTCGATGGCACGCATGGCAGCCGCATATCCAGCAGGGCCGCCACCGATCACACAAAGGTCGAAATGTTCCATGCGGAGAGGTGGTACGACGGCACGGATGAGGGTTCCGTCGGGGCGTTCTTACGGTTTAATCGGGCCAGGGTTGCCGTTGGTCATTCGTGCCGCTCAGGCGGATGTATCCAAACCACGGGATATCGCGTACGAGCGGGTGTGAAGAACCCGATCGTCGTGAGCCTGCGCAGAACGGTGATGTCCTTCGGCACCGCACTCCTCGTGACGGCGGCCGTAGGGCAATGCCCGCAGCTCTACGATTACTACGGCGTGCCTTCGCCGAACCCGACGTGGTACAGTTGCTCAGGCAACAACTTCGCTTTGCTCATCGCGTCGCCCCAACCGGTGGGCAACTTCACCATCGACTGGGGCGATGGAAGTCCGCTGTATTCCGGCGCGTCGTTGGTGTCTCCGCAGACCGTCAGCCACGTGTACGCGTCGGCCGTAGCTGAATTCACGGTGGTGTTCACCGAGCTGTCCACCGGCTGTGTGGTCACCGGTACCTTGGTGATGGAGGAGAGCAGTAGCGCCTCCATCCAGATCCCGGTCGGAGGACTCACGCAGGTGTGTGCGCCGGAGGCGGTGCTCTTCACCAACAGCAGCACCAACGTATCGCCGAACACGGTCTTCACCTGGGATTTCGGTGATGGTTCACCCATCCTCACCTTCGACCACACCAACTGGGGCCAGACCATCTCGCACACCTACCAGCAGGGTACGGTGGATTGTGAGACCACGGTCCGCCTCACGGCCGAGAACACCTGCAACAGCCTGCAGGGTGGACCGAGCTTCGCCACCTTCAACCCGATCCGCATCTGGGACATCGACGATGCGAGCATCGCACCGAGCGCTACGTTGCTCTGCTGGCCCGACCGCACGGTGACCTTCGCGAACACCACCGATCGCAACTGTTTCAACCAGGGTAATATCTACCAGCGCTACGAGTACTGGAACTTCGGCGACTACTGGGGAACAGGTCAGGACAGCATCATCGATTGGACGCCCTGGCCTCCGACCTTCCCGCGCACCATCGAGTATCCGGGGATCGGCAGCTACCAGGTGATGCTGCTGGATAGCAACTACTGCGGCATCGACACCGCGTATGTCACCATCAACATCGTGCCTCCGCCGTCGGTATCGCTCACGGCGACGCCCAATCCGGTATGCGCCGGTGAAACGGTGTTCTTCAATGAGACCACAACAGGAGGCGCCAACTACTTCCAATGGGACTTCGGCACGGGCAGTGGATTCCAATGGACGGCCGCGGGTGATCAGGCGCACACCTTCAATACAGCTGGCACCTACACAGTGCGCTACACGGCGAGCATCCAGGGCGCCACTGCGGGCTGTGCGGATACGGCCGCTGTGGTGGTGGATGTGCTACCAAGCCCCACTGCTGGCTTCACCGTGGACAATGATGCCGCGTGCAACCAACTCACGGTCGCCTTCACCAACACCAGTGTGAACGGTATCAGCTACGCCTGGGACTTCGGCGATGGCACCACGAGCACCGATCAGGATCCGCCGCCACACTTCTATGGCACGCCGGGTAGCTATACCATCACCCTGCAGGTCCTGAACGGCCAGGGATGCCAGGATATCGCGACCCAGGTGGTCAATGTGTATGAGCCGCCCCTGGTGCAGATCGGTGCGCAGAACGTCTGCGAAGGAGTAGAAGCGCAGTTCGCTGATCTCACGGTTACCGAACCCGGTAATCCGATCATCGACTGGGCATGGGACTTCGGTGATGGCAGCACGGCAACTGACCAATCGCCCAACCATCTCTACGCCGCACCTGGTGGATATGTGGTCACGTTGATCGCGACCACACCGTATTGCAGTGGGACCGGCACGCTGCCTGTGGTAGTGGAAGCCAAGCCCCTGGCATCCTTCACGCCGAGCGACGTGCTGGGTTGTTCGCCCCACACCGTCACCTTCACCAACACGAGCGTGGGTGGTGTCAACGCCATCTGGACCTTCGGTGATGGTGGTGCTTCCAACGACCAATCACCGACCCATACCTATTTGAACCTTGGGATACAGGACACGGTGTATACGGTGGATCTGATCATGAGCTCGGCGTTCGGATGTGCGGACACGGCTGCGGCACAGATCACGGTGGCACCGGGTGTTCTGGCGCTTTTCAGCCACAATGCACAACCGGGTTGCGCTCCCTTGGCGGTGGACTTCACCAATACGAGCACGGGAGCCGATTCGTACGAATGGGACTTCGGTGATGGAGTGACGAGCATCGCGGATTCCCCCTCGCATGTGTATGTGAACACCACCCTCTTCCTCCAGACCTTCAACGTGCGGCTGGTAGCTTCCTCCGCAGCGGGTTGTTCGGATACCCTGGTGCAGCAGATCATCGCGTATCCCACACCCGACTTCACTTTCGTGGCCCAGCCCGACAGCGGTTGCAGTCCGCATACGGTGACCTTCCCGGCCGTAGTGGGTGCGGTCTCCTACCAATGGGACTTCGGTGATGGCTCCCAAGGCAGTGGTCCTTCTCCCACGCATATCTACTTCAACAACGGCACCAACGACGAGCTGTTCCCGATCACCTTGATCGCGGCCAATGCCTTCGGATGTACGGATACCACCTACGACGAGGTCACCGTCTACCCCGTACCCTCGGCCCAGTTCACCACGGCGCCCACCAACGGATGCCACCCGCTCACGGCCACCATGACGAACACCAGCACGGGCGGTGTGAGCGCGAGTTGGGACTATGGTGACGGGTCGTCTTCGACCACCACCGCTTCGACCCATGAGCACACGTGGTTCAACTATGCCGGCCCCGGCGCGGTGACCTATCCGATCGACCTCACGGTGACCACGGTGCATGGGTGTACGAGCACGGCATCCGCACAGGTGCAGGTCTTTCCGGAGGTCTCGGCCGCATTCGTGTCGGACACGATCGGTTGCGCACCACTGCCCGTGGACTTCGCCAACGTGAGCACCGGGGCGAGCACCTACAGCTGGAATTTCGGTGACGGTCAGAACTCGACGGCTAACGCGCCCACACACACCTACACGAACCAAGGGCTGAACGATGCCACGTTCGATGTGCAGCTGGTGGCGACCTCCACCTTCGGTTGCACGGACACGGCAACGACCTCCATTCTGGTGCATCCACAGCCCATCGCGCAATTCGTGACCAACACGCAGGCAGGCTGTCAACCGCTCGCGGTCAACTTCCAAGACCTCACGATCGGCGCGACGGTCCTGGATTGGACCTTCGACGATGGTGCAACCCTGAACGCCGGGCCAGGCAACACGAGCCACACCTATTCCAATACCACCGCAGCACCGATCGTGTTCGATCCGGTCCTGGTGGCCACTTCCGCGTTCGGCTGCACCGATTCAGCCACCGCGCAGATCCAAGTGTATCCGGCCATCGCAGCCGCCTTCGAGGTGGATAGCATCGCCTGTTCACCCTTCGTGGTGGACCTCTCGAACACCAGTACCGGCGCGGCCAGTTTCCAGTGGGACATGGGCGATGGGACCATCCTGCTCGGCACGGAACCCACGCACACCTACGTGAACAGCACCACGGCCGATCTCGTGCGCACGATCACCTTGACCGCCACGTCCGCCTTCGGCTGTACGAGCACGTTCGCGCGCATCATCGTGGTCTCACCTGTTCCATCGGCCGCCTTCCAGGCCACACCGAACATCCAACAGTTCCCGAACGCCGATGTGCTGGTGTTGAACAATAGTTCTCCTGGACCCTGGAACCACGCTTGGTCCTTCGGCGATGGCGGCACGGCCAGCACCGCTGCACCAGGAGCGCACACCTACGACACATGGGGGACCTACACCATCACCTTGGTGGTGAGCAGCACCAACTGCGCCGATACGGCCACACAGGTGATCACCATCACACCACCCTTGCCTACGGCCAGCTTCCTCGGGCAGGGCCGTGGTTGCGCGCCGTTGGCGGTGACTTTCACCAATACCAGCTTGCAGGGAGTGAGCTATCAATGGAGCTTCGGGGATGGCGGAATGAGCACGGCGGATAACCCAACGTACATCTATAACGTACCAGGGGTCTATACCGTGACTTTGACCGCAGTAGGCATAGGGGGAACCACGAACACCTTCACCAAGGTGGATAGTGTGGTGGTGCATCCGCGCGCCATGGCCTTCTTCACGCTGCAGCCCACAGAGGTGGCGGTACCCTCGCAGCCGGTGTTCACCTACAACCTCTCCAATAACGCGTCCATCTACACCTGGGACTTCGGCGATGGCTCCAGCAGCAGCGAGCTGAACCCGGTGCACTACTACCAGTTGGCCGGTGTGTACGATGTGAGCTTGATCGCCAACAACCAGTGGAACTGCCCGGATACCTTCCTTTTGGAGGAGGTGGTCACGGCGAAAGGGGCAGGCGAGATCCAGTTCCCGAACGCATTCACACCGAGCAATACAGGCCCTACGGATGGTGTCTACGATCCGCGGAGCTTCACCAATGACCATTTCTTCCCCCTTTACCAGGGTGTGGAGGATTACAAGCTCGAGATCTTCAACCGTTGGGGCGAACTGCTGTTCGTGACCGAGGATGTGAGGGTCGGATGGGATGGCTACTACCGTGGCGAACCCGCGAAACAGGATGTCTATGTCTGGAAGGCCTACGCCAAGTTCAGTGATGGCAACGAGACCACATTGAAAGGCGACGTCACTCTACTCCGTTGAACCATGCAGCGTAACTACACCACCGCACTCCTTCTCATCCTCAGCACCGGCGCTTTCGCGCAACAGGGTTTCAAGAAAGTGCACTACCAGATGCTCGATCAGGCCAAGACCCTATTGGCCAACGAGGATTATGAAGAGGCCGCCAAGGTCTACAAGCGCCTGCTACCCGTGGATCCACTCTTCGTGGAAGTCCAGCACGAGATGGGTGTTTGCCTCGCCAACATTCCGGGTCAGAAGGACAAGGCTGTCCAGTATTTCGAGCGTGGCGTGGAAGGCAACTTCATCGAGTCGTACTACGAACTCGCCGTGGCCCGCCATCGCCAGCAGCGCTTCGATGATGCCGTGACGCTCTTCGACAAGTACCGTCAGCAGAACGGCCGCGTTGTGAACGACCAGGAGGTGGAGCGCCGCAAGGCGATGTCCATCAGCGCCAAGGGGTACACGGGAACGCCTGTCGAGATGGAGATCCGCAACATGGGATCGATGGTGAATTCAGCCGCGCATGACTACTGCCCGCTGGTGACCGCCGATGGCAACACGATGTACTTCACCTCGCGCCGGGAGGGTACAACGGGCAACATGAAGGACCCCTACGGTCAATGGTTCGAGGACATCTATGTGGCCAAACGGATCGATGAGGTGTGGACCAATGCCGTGAACGCTGGCGGCCCATTGAACACGCTCGTACACGATGCGACCGTGGGTATCAGCCCGGACGGCAGCTCCATGATCATCTACCGTACCCAGCAGAACCTGGTGAGCGGTGACCTTTACGAGGCGCGCATGCATGCCCGGAAATGGCAGCAGCCGGAGATCATGACGCAGCAGATCAACTCGGAGTCGCACGAACCGAGCGCGAGCATAGCCCCCGGTGGTCAGGAGATCTACTTCACCAGCGACCGCCCCGGTGGTTTCGGCGGCCGTGACCTCTACCGCATCCGTCGTCTGCCCAATGGACAATGGAGCTTGCCGTTGAACCTCGGTCCGAACGTGAACACACCGTATGACGAGGATGCACCCTTCATGCACAGCGACGGCACCACCCTGTTCTTCTCTTCCAACGGACACAACACCATGGGTGGATACGACATCTTCAAGACCGTGCTCACCGACTACGATATGAACGGTTGGGCCGTACCGGAGAACATGGGATACCCTTTGAACACGGTGAACGACGACATCTACTTCTGCCTGAGCGAGGATGGTCGCACCGGATACTTCAGCAGTGAACGTGCCGAGGGCATGGGCATGCAGGATATCTACCAGGTCACCTTCCCGAACACCCAATTGGACCACATGGTGGTGCATGGAGTCGTGGCCGATGCGGGCGATGAGCCGGTGAAGGCGCGCATCATCCTTTCCGATGCCACCGGCGAGGAGATCGTCGGTATCTACAACACCAACAAGAACACCGGCCGCTTCCTGATGATCCTGAAGCCGGCGCAGGAATATCAGATGAGCGTGGAGGCCGCGGGCTTCGTCACGCAGGCCAGCACGGTAAAGGCGGTGACCCAGGATGGCTCGCGCGAGATGAGCCTCGACATCAGCTTGCAACCCGTACACGCCGTGGAAGGTCTGACACGGAATGAGAAGTAGGATCGTCGCATCGGCTCTGTGGGGCTGGGTGTTCTTGTCGCGGGTCGCCGCACAGGATGCCCAGCTCACGCAGTTCTATGCAACGCCGACCTATGTGAATCCGGCTTTCGCGGGCACGGGCCTGCAAACGCGCTTCGGACTGGTGGCAAGGGACCAGTGGCCCGCCATCCCCGGCGCCTTCATCACGACCAACTTCGCTATCGATCACAATCTGAGCGAGCTCAGTAGCGGACTTGGCTTGATGGTGCACCACGACCGATCTGGCTCAGGCGCGCTCCGCTATACCAGCGTCACAGGCCAGTACGCGTACGAGATCCAACTGAAGCGGAAAGTCTTCCTGCGGCCTGCGTTGCAAGTGGGTTGGGTCCAACATGCCGTGGATTATTCGCGACTGGTCTTCGGTGATCAGCTGGCACGCGGCGGCACGGTAGGCACCTACGAGGTGATGGATGGTACCAACATCGGATACGCCGATATGGGTTCAGGTCTGTTGTTCTTCACGCCGAAATTATGGCTGGGTGCGGCCTTGCACCACATGAACCGACCGAACCAGTCGTTGCTGCTCAACGAGGCGCGTATCCCAATGAAGTTCAGCATGCATGGTGGGTATCGCATCACGGTGCGCACCCCGGTGATCCGGAAGAACCCGCAGAGCTTCGTGTTCGCCTTCAACTACAAGGCCCAACAGAAGTTCGATCAGCTGGACCTCGGTATGTACTTCGAGCGGGAGCCGGTCTTCTTCGGCCTTTGGTATCGCGGCCTTCCCTTGTTCAAACGGTATGCTCCAGGCTATGCCAACAATGATGCCGTCGCCTTGCTGGTAGGCACGATCATCGAGGATATGCGCATCGGCTATAGCTATGACGTGACCGTTTCACGCCTTGCCGCGCACTCCGGCGGTGCACACGAGATCACGATCGGATATGAGATCGCCTCGCGGCACAAGCGGCGAGCGGCGAGCAAACGGCGTGTGGTGCCTTGCGCGAAGTTCTAGCGGGATAGCTGCGGATATACGATCCTACACCCGCTCGCTCAACTCCAGCCAACGATCCGTCATCCGATCCAGCTCTTTCATGATCTTTTCCAGATCGATGGAGCGTTCCATCATCACGTGGTGATCCGTCCCGCCCTTGGCGATCAGAAGCAGTAGTTCGTCCTTCCGCGCTTCCAGCTTGGGCATTTCCTTGTCCAGCTTCTGCAGTTCCAGCTTTTCGGCGTAGGTCAGCTTCTTCTGCGGCTTTTCATTCACATTGGCGCTTGGCGCGGTGGGCTTAACGACCTCTGCTGGGATCTCCTTGCGCACCTTGGGTTTCTCGGCTTCATCCTTCTGCCGCTCGCGCAATTCCGTGTAGCTGCCTACCCATTCCTTGATCTTACCTTCGCCTTCGAACACGAGCAATTTCGTACACAGCTTATCCATGAAGTAACGGTCGTGGCTCACGATCAGCAGGCAGATGTCCAGGTCGGTGAGGAAGGTCTCCAAGGCGTTCAGCGTGGGGATGTCGAGATCGTTCGTGGGCTCATCGAGGATGAGGACGTTCGGATTCTTCATCAACACGGTACACAGGTAGAGGCGGCGTTTCTCACCACCGCTCAAGGTGCTCACGTACTGGTACTGTTGTTCCTTGTCGAAAAGGAAACGCTCGAGCAGCCCTGAAGCGGTCAACGTGCGGCCTTTGTTCAAGGGGATCAACTCGGCGATGTCGCGCACCACATCGAGGATGCGTTTGTCCTCCGTCAGTTGCAATCCTTGCTGGCCGAAGGTGCCGAGGATCACGGTGTCACCCATGCTCACGGTGCCGGCGTCGGGTGTCAGTTTGCCCACCATCAGGTCGATGAACGTGGACTTGCCGATACCGTTAGGGCCTACGATGCCGATCCGATCGCCACGCTTGAGCGAGTAGCTGAAGCCTTTCACGATCGGCTTGAAGGTCTCAGGCTTGTCAGCGCTTCCGAAGCTCTTGGTGAGGTTGCGTGCTTCGATCACTTTGCCACCCAAGCGCTCGGTCTTCACATCGATCTTCACTTCCTCGCGTTCGAAGTTGCGGGTGGCATCGGCCTTGATGCGGTCGAAAGCATCCAAGCGGCTCTTGCTCTTGGTGCCCCGTGCACGGGGCATCTTGCGCACCCATTCCAGTTCGCTACGCATCAGGCCACGCAGGTGGTGTTGGGTGGCGTCGCGCACTTCATCCAACGCGGCTTTCTTCTCCACGTAGTAGCTGTAGTTCCCTTTGAAACGCGTGAAATCGCCGAACTCCATCTCGATGATCTCGTCGCACACGTTGTCCAAGAAGTAGCGATCGTGCGTCACCAACAAAAGGGTCAGGCCGGGCACGCTCAATTCCTCCTCCAGTTGTTCGATCATGCCCACGTCCAAGTGGTTGGTGGGCTCATCCAGGATCAGCACATCGGGCGCGTTGATCAACACCTTGGCCATGGCCAACCGTTTCTGCTGCCCACCGCTCAACGTGTTCACCGGCTGCTCCATGTCGCGCAGGCCGAACCGGTGCAACAGCACTTGCACATGCGCCTCGTGATCCCATGCACCCAGCTCGGTCATCTCGTGGATCACCTTCTCCATGGTGGCATCGTCGGCGTGGCGCGCCACCGCATGTTCGTACGCCCGAACCGCGTTGGTCACGGGGTCGTCCTGGTCCAGCATTTCGTCCACCAGGCTGTGGGTGGCGGTCATGTGTACGTTCTGGTCCAGGTAGCCGGTACGCAGGCCCTTGTTGAAGGTGATGATGCCTTCATCGGGCGTTTCCAGTCCAGCAATGCACTTCAGCAAGGTGCTCTTGCCTGTGCCGTTGCGTGCCACGATGGCCGTCTTCTGGCCCTTTTCCAGGCCGAAGGAGATGTCTTTGAAGAGTTGGCGCGGGCCAAAGCGCTTGGCGACCTTTTCGACCGAGAGAACGTTCATGCGGGCGCGAAGGTCGGGAATTCGACCGTGCGGGCCGGGCGCTTCGTGATGTCGTGATCTCCGATCAGCTCGACGTATGCAACTGTGGCGTGCTTGTGAGCGGTGATCGCGCTGGAACGAGCGTACGCATGGCTCAATGATCGTCCTCCATCATCGCCGCGCGCTGCGTGAGCTCGTGGTAGCACAGCACATCATCAGCGAAGCAGTGGATAACCATGCTCTTGCGGCTGGCGTTGGGTGTGCTCATCTTCTTGCCGCCGTGGAGCAGGTTGGCATGCCAGAAGAGCACGTCGCCGGGCTGAGCCAGTAGTTCCTTGCGTTCGAAGCGGCCTTCTTCGATGGAGCGGTCCACGGCTTGTTCGTAGCGTAGGTAGGCGTCTTCGCCGATCACGAAGCGGTTGCCGCCGTGATCGTACTGGCCGTTGAGCAAGTAGGGTAGCTTGTGACTGCCGGGGTGGTACACGAGCGGTCCATTGTCCGGTGTGATCTCTTCCAGCGCGATCCACGCGGCGGTCATATAACCGAGCGGATGCGTGGTCATGTGGATGCTGTCACTGTGCGCCGCCTGCTCGCTGCCTGTTAGGAAGTTGATGCTTTGGAACACGCGCATCCGCTTGCCGAGGAGGAAGTCCATCACATCCAAGATGCGGCGGTCGTGCACATACTTCCGCAGCAATTCGCTGTGGTGGAAGGCGAACATGATCTTGCGGCCGGTGAAGTTGAAGTCCACCACCTTGTCACGGATCAAGCGGTCGATCTCGGCATTGATCTGGGCCACTTCGGAGGGTGTGAACAGCCCGCGGATCACCAGGTAACCGTTCTGCGGCCACGTCAGGATGGCCTCGCGCGTGGCGGTATCGAACCGCTCCAGGCTCGGGTGTGTGGGCAGCTTGGCGACACCTTCCGGCGTATCCAGCCACGGCAGGTCGGTGGTCTTGGCTGCAGGCAAGTCGGTGCTGCTGATGGGCAACAGCACGCTGCGCTGGATGCCGTACTTCTTGTACATGCGGCGTGCGTGCGCCAGCTTCTTCAGGTTGAAGAGGTTCAGCAGCACATAGTTCGCCTTGATCTTGCGTAGCGTGCCGTAGTAGCGATCAAGCCATTTGCGCATGTCTCTCATCCCGATCACGGGAGCACGAAGGTAGGGCTGGTGTGCTTTTCCATTGGCTGCTCGCCGCGTTCGCTGGACTGATAGGCGGAACACTGGAACGGGACACGCAACCGAAACCTGACAACAACGAGCCAGGATCTCATCACAACGACGTCAAAGCCCGGAGAGCTACCTTGGCCGTATGTCCACACGACTCATCTGGTACCCACTCGTTCTTATCACGGCCTTGCTCTCCACCAGTTGTTCTTCCACGTCCACGACCACTTCGGTGCCCACCATGACCACCATCTACGTTGTCCGACACGCTGAGAAACTGACCAGCGACTTCGATACGCCGCTTTCCCAAGTAGGCGAAGCGCGCGCCCAAGCCCTGGCCGAGAAGCTGGCGGATATTGGCGTGCAGCGCATCTACGCGACGCAGCGCCAGCGCACGCAACAGACCGTGGCGCCCCTGGCCGAGCGCATGAAGTTGGAGGTGGTGGTGCTGGAGCCCAACGCGGTGGATAGCCTCGTTCGCCGTATCAAGCAAGAAGATCGGGGCCGCGTGGTGCTCGTGGCCGGGCATAACAACACGGTGCCTGCCATCGTGCAAGGCCTCTCCGGTCAGGCCGTGGATCCGATCCCGGAGCAGGTGTTCGATCGGCTGTACCGGGTGGAACTTCCCGAACAAGGACCAGGGACGGTGACCGTGTTGAACTACGGCGAACCCACGCCCTGATCAGGCGCCTTTCACCTCCTTCAGCAGTTTCGCGATGTCGGCGATCAGGCGGTCCACGTCCTTCATGCTGGTGCCATCGTAGAAGCCGCGGATGCGTCGCTGCGGGTCCACGAGGACGAAATTCTCGGTGTGCACGAAATCATCGGGACCACCGTCTCCTTCGTCCATGGCGGCGAAATAGCTCTGGCGGGCCAACGCGTAGATCTGCTTGCGGTCGCCGGTGAGGAAACGCCAGCGCTCGGGGTCGGCGTTGTGCAGCTCGGCATAGGCGGCCAGCACCGGCACGGAATCGATCTCCGGAGTAACGGAATGGGAGAGGAGCATCAGCAGGTCCTCATCCTTGTAGGCTTCCTGCACCCGTTCCATCTGCACGGTCATCTTCGGGCAAATGGTGGCGCAGGTGGTGAAGAAGAAGTCGGCCACGATGATGCGTTCGCCCACATCGTTCAGCGTGTAATGCCCGCCGAACTGATCGATCAAATTGAAGCCGCTGATGTGGTGCTCGCCCTTGGCGCCTTTCACTGCAGGATCCACCAGGCGTTGATCGAGCTGGTTGGGATGGTAGACGGGCAGTTCATCCGACGGCCGGAGGAAGAGATAACCGATACCGATGGCCACCACCGCGATGGCGAAGAAGAGGGCGATACGGAGGGTGAGCGAGCGGTTCCGCGAACGGTCCATGATCAGGTCTTGCGCAGGTTGATGCCGTAATCCACTGCAAAGATGAAGCGGTATTCCGGAGCGAAGACCATGCGTTCTCGATCATGCACGATGCCGAAGCCCAACGCGTGCCCATCGGCGATGTTCCATTCGCTGCCGAGCTTGTAGCGCGTGCCGAAATATGAAAGGCCTTGCAGCCCAGCCCAGGTGAATAACTCCACGCTGAATTGCGGGTCGAGCTTCCACATCGGGATGTTGTAGCCAGCGATGAACTTGTTGCGCAGCACCTCGCGCACATCCCCTCTGTCGCGGAAGTTGTGCTGGTAGGTGAACCGGTAGGCCAGTTCGAAACGGTCCACTTCGGTCTTGTATTGGACCATACCGCCCAACCGTTGCCGGTTCTCATCGCCTGTGCGGTAGGCATACCGGTATTCAAGACCGGCCGTTATCCTGTCGCTGATCTTGTAGGTGGCGCCCAGATCCAGGTAGAATTGGCGGCCTGCGAAGAAACTGTCGGCCGAGCGGTAGCCGATCTCCGTGCTGGTGCGCAACCGTTTCACCACCTCCTTACCCAGCAGACCTTCGAGCATGGATGGACGACCCTGCACGCCGAAGCTGGCCCAGAGCTCTTGCTTCAACTCGGGCCGCTGGCGCTCTTGTGCGAAGCCAGCACTGGCGCCAAATAGAGCACCGATAAGGAGGACTTTAGGCCACATCAGTAGCGTTCGATGAGGATGTCGCCTGTTGTGAGGATGTCCTTGTTGCCGTCGATCTCAAGCACACGGGTCACGGCTTTGTTCCCGCCATCACAATTGCGGCATTCGGAGCGCACGAACACGGTGTAGGAGCCCTTGCGCAACCAGGGGAAGCGGAATTCGCCGTTGGGTCCCGTGTCCACGTTGTCATCGGGGAAGGTGCCTTCCGTAGTCTCACCGTAAACGATGTACACGTTCTCCCCGATCACCGGGTAGGAGTCGCCGATGGGGTTACCGCTCTGACTATAGAGTTGCTCGATGACCCGCCCACGGATCTCGGCCTTGCCGCCTTCGCCCGGTTCCTTGTTGCAACCCAACAGCAGGGCCATCGCAGGTATGGCCAACAGCGCTCGCTTCATGTGTACTTCACGTTAAGGGAGCGCTAAAGTAGCGGTATGCTCCTTTCGCCTTAGGCGTAGATCCGCTCCACCTGGGTCGTGTACTTCGCCATGATGGGTTTCCTGCGCAGTTTGAGCGAGGGTGTCAGCTCGCCGCCATCCACGCTGAATTCAGCGGGCAACAGTTCGATGCGTTTGATCTGTTCCCAGTGGCCCAGCCCGGCGTTCACCTTCTCCACTTCGACGAAGATGCGGTCGGTGATGCGCTTCTCCCGGATGATCTGCTGCGGGTTCTCGTAAGGGATGCCTTTGAGGGCACAATAGTCCTTCAGGAAGGTAAAGCTCGGCACGATGAGGGCGGCGGGGAACTTGCGGTTCTCCCCGATCACCATGGCTTGCTCGATGAAGCGGGAAGCCTTCAGTTTGTTCTCGATCGCCTGCGGGGCCACGTACTTACCGCCGCTGGTCTTGAACATCTCCTTCTTGCGGTCGGTGATGTAGAGGAAGCCATCGCGCAGTTCGCCGATGTCGCCGGTGTGGAACCAGCCGTCCG
>Ga0075154_10000596_pt1 | contig 29606 bp, 28 predicted proteins | sample JI71714BDNA_FD_70965 | JGI IMG/M metagenome (GOLD analysis project Ga0075154, IMG submission 70965) | Wastewater effluent complex algal communities from Wisconsin, to seasonally profile nutrient transformation and Carbon sequestration -... | ecosystem: Engineered > WWTP > Effluent > Algae...
CACTGGCCTGAACTGCGGCAACAACGCTATAGCCAGGTCAGTCAGCATCTTGACTTGATACCGACGCTGCTTGGGTATGCCGGCTGCTATAACCAACAGCCGTGGGTCGGTGAAAACTGGTTAGCGGCCATTCAAAATGCCCGCCTCAATGTGATTGGTCAGGAGATTTTTGCCTTTCGCAAAGACAAAATGTTGCTGGTCAAAGAAGATGGCCAATACAGCGTCTGGTCGGCAGGGACTTTTGTACCGCTGGAACAAAAACCTGATTTACCATTACTCACTGATGCGCTGAACCGACTGGCGATCCCTGCGACCACACGTTAAGTGCGGTCGCCTCTCATCTTTTTTAGCGAATACCTTTTTCAGTTTTATTTGTTTTAACTGATTAACCAACGTCTTTAAGCTGGCTTTGTAACGTTTGCCCCGGCTTGAAGGAATACCTCATGTTAAAAACAATCAGCTTCACCACCATGCACTTCAGCATCGCCTTTACTGTCGCCTACCTGTTAACTGGTGACCTGCTGGTTGGCGGTTTAGTCGCGATGGTCGAACCTGCCGTCAATACCGTCGGCTACATCATCCACGAGAAAGTCTGGCATCGACTGCAAATGAAACAGCAGTCAGGGCTGATGTCCGCTTAATGCGCCCCCAGGCCGGCTGAGGTTCAGTCGCAATCACAACGAAAAACCGTTACACTGGCGCCCCGTTTTTTCTCTGGTGTGATCCATGGCGCTCAAAGCCACCATTTATAAAGCCGAACTGGCAATCGCCGATATGACCCGGCACTACTATCAGACTCACAGTCTGACGCTGGCGCAGCATCCTTCTGAAACCGTTGAACGCATGATGCTGCGTCTGGTGGCTTTTACCTTGTGTGCCCACGAACGGCTGATCTTCGGCAAAGGCATTTCAGAAGACGCTGAGCCTGATTTGTGGCAACACGATTACGGCGGTAATATCGAGCTCTGGGTTGAGCTGGGGTTGCCGGACGACAAACTGCTACGCCGGGCCGCCCACCGGGCGCAGCAAGGCATGGTACTGGCTTATGGCAGTACTGTGGTCGATAAATGGTGGAAAGACGCGCAAAAAACTGCCCGCGAGTTATCCAATCTGACCGTCGTTGCTATCGATGCAGCCGAGTCTCAGGCGCTGGCTGACTTGTGCCAGCGCACGATGCAACTACAATGTACCATTCAGGAAGGTCAGCTCTGGTTTGCTGATTCCAACCACTCCGTGGTCCTGAATCCACGCCTGCTGCAGCAGAGCAATCCACCCCTGTTCCAACTGGAGTCTTAATGTTTCTCGGAAAAACAAATCGTCTGGTCATCAAAAGACGCGTTGATTTTGGCGTCTATCTCGATGGCAAAGAATGGGGCGACATCCTGTTGCCGAAGCGTTATGTGCCAGCGACCGCTGATATCGGTAGCAGCGTGGATGTATTTTTATATCTGGACTCAGAAGACCAGCTGATCGCGACCACAGAACGCCCGCTGATCAAAGTTGGTGAAGTTGCCCAGATGCGTGTGGTCGCAGTGACCAAGGTCGGCGCTTTTTTAAACTGGGGCCTGAAAAAAGACCTGCTGGTGCCATTTGCTGAACAAGCAGTGCCGATGCAACAAGATTACAGTTATCTGGTGTATTGTTTTGTCGATAAAAGCAATCGGATTGTCGCCTCCAGCAAGCTCGACAAATTCATCGGCAAAACCACCCCGGTGCTCAATACCGGAGACGAAGTATCTATTGTGGTCGCGGAACCGACTGATCTAGGCTTTAAAGTCGTGGTGAATAACGAACACTGGGGTTTGTTGTATAAAGATCAGGTGTTTAAACAGCTACGACGCGGCTATCAGTGCAAAGCCTACGTCAATAAACTGCGCAGCGACGGCAAAATCGACTTACTGTTGGACAAACCGGGTTATGGCAAAACTTTAGATTTGACCGGCCAAATTTTGCAAAAACTACAAGCCAATGAAGGCGTCCTGATGCTTTCAGATAAAAGCTCACCAGAAGCCATTTATGCGCTGTTTGGTGTCAGCAAAAAAGTCTATAAACAAGCCATCGGCGCTTTGTTTAAAGAAGGCAAAATCACGATTAGTGAGACCAAAATCGAACTGAAGTAGCAGGCAAAATGCCCGGTCATTCAGGCCGGGCTTATTTCAGCCATTCGACCGCCTGACGCGGTGGTAAAGCCGCAGCAAACCAGTAGCCCTGCCCTGACTCACAACCGAGTTCGGACAAAATCTTGCGTTGCAGGCTAGTTTCAATCCCTTCGGCAATCACCCGTAATTTCAGTGTTTTGGCCAGCGTGATGATAGTGTTCACCACCGCATTCTCCTGAATTCGCGGCCGGATCCCGGCAATAAAACTGCGATCAATTTTCAGCACGTCGAGCTGAAATTCATGTAGATAACTCAAACTGGAATAGCCAGTACCGAAGTCATCCAGCAAGACCCGGATCCCTGCGGCTCTGAGCTGCGCGATGGTGGTCTTGGCCTGTTCAATTTTATCAATCAGCGCCCGTTCGGTAATTTCTATCGCGAGATAATGTGGCGGGACCTGCTGCTGGGCCAGCTGCTGCAATACAACATCAGCAAAATCCGGCAATGAAAAACTACGGCCAGAGATATTCACACTGATATAAAATGGCGTGGCGTAGTTCTGCCACCACTGGTTAATTTGTCTGACGGCCTGTTGCACCACAAACAAATCGATAGCACCGAGCAGACCAAGCTCTTCGGCTACAGGGATAAAATCATTGGGCGGAATAAAACCACGCTCTGGGTGTTGCCAGCGGATCAGCGCTTCAAACCCCACCGTGTTATCGGTTTCCAGATCTACTACAGGCTGATAATAAAGCTCAAACTGTTGCTGCGCTAACGCGGCCTTGATCTCCATCTCCAGCTGATAATGTCGTACTGCCTCCTGGTCCATTTCGTCCGAGAAAAACCGATAAACGCCACGGCCGTCTTGCTTAGCCTGATACATGGCGATATCGGCCCGGCGGATCAGCTCATCGGTATCGTCAAGTTCAGTCGTGTGATCTGCTAAAGCCACGCCAATACTGGCTGAGGTCTGCAGTCGATGTTGCTTTAATACGATGGTCTGACTGAGCTGATGACCAATGCGTAACATCACCTCCGCGACATCAGCTTCGCTATGCACATCATCGAGAAGGATGGCGAATTCATCACCACCCAGCCGGGCCAGCGTATCGTTCTGGCGCAAACAACCTTTTAACCGTTGCGAGACAGCCACCAAAAACTCATCACCAATCTGGTGTCCCAGCGTGTCGTTGACCATTTTAAACCGGTCAAGGTCCAGATAAGCGACCGCAACCACATGGTCCGGATAACGCCGGCGTCGTTTAAATCCCTGCCGCACCCGGTCTAAAAACAACAGCCGATTCGGCAGATTGGTCAAGGCGTCATGTAAAGCCTGATGTAACAGCCGTTGCTGCACAAAAACGCGTTCTAGCGCACTGCAAATATGCTGGCTGACAAACAACAACAGATCGAGGTCAGTCTGTTGATAATGCCTTGAGGCATCATAGCTTTGCACGACGACGACGCCCTGTACATGGTCCTCCGACTTAAACGGCACCCCCAGCCAACATTCGGGCAGAGTGCCATAGGCTCTTACCTGATGACTGCGCTGCAACTGCGCCAGCGCAGACTTATCGGCCAGCAAGGGTTGGTCAGTCCGGAATACATAACCAGTCAGGCTATGATTCAGGATCTCCTTTGGATAGAACTGATCCGGGCTTATTTGCTCGTGCGAATCGGCGAAATAAGGGAAGTGCAATACTTCAGCTTCGTTGTCATATAGTGCAATAAAGAAATTTTCTGCGTAGATCAACGAATTAACGTTTTGATGTAATTGCTGATAGAACTGCATCGGCGCGTCATCTTCGTATTGTAAGGAAGCGATGTTAAACAACACCTTTTGTAAACGGCTGGCATATTCAAGCTGGGTGACTGAATGCTGAATACTGGCGAGGCCGTTTAATTGTTCAAACTTTCTGGCCAGTATTTCTGCGACTTGCTCTAGTACCGTCAAGCTACCAGCAAAAAAATCTATGTGCGGATGCTCACAATCCAGAACTGCTAACAAACGTGTTCCTGAGAACACCGGGACCGCCAATTCACTGCGATAGGGCTGTTGGCCGGGCAAATAACGCGGATCTTGTGCAGTATCGGCAACATAGATGGTCTGGCCCTGACGTGCTGCAGTGGCAACCAAACCAGCACCATCCCGCACCACCACCTCAGGCACTGATTTGTCAGCAGCACGCAACCCGCATGCTGCGACTCGTACCAGTATGGAGCTATCTGCCGTGGTTGGGACAAACAAACTGCAGTCGGCAAATGCAAGGGCTTCACAGACTTGTTGCACCACCCGCTGATACACAGCCGTCTCGGTGGACACCGCATGTAAATCAAGCGCCAGCCGGTTTAGAGCGCGCAGTGTTTTTACTTCCTGACGCAGCTGTGCTAATTCGCACGGTTGTGCCGACGATATGGATGCTGCCAAAGCAACATATTGCTGATTCCGCTGTGGATCCATATCGCCTGACTTCCGTTAACTTTTTGAAAGTTATAACACAATGTCAGATTTTTAGTAAATCATCAGACCTGCTGTTTAAAGCCGGGTTTTGCCAGCACCAGGTGAACAGTACTGGTGGCGCGCTCCAAAAATCCACCTTCGCAGTAGCAAAGATAGAACTGCCACATCCGGATAAACCGCTGGTCGTAACCCAGCGCTAATACCTGGTCTTTTTGCTGTTCAAAGCGTTGATGCCAATCTGACAAGGTTCGTGCGTAATCCAGACCGATATCACTTAAGTGCCTGATCACCAAATCAGTTTTGTCGCAGAGCGCACTCGCCATTTTGGTCACTGAGGGGAGAAAACCACCAGGAAAAATAAACTTCTGAATAAAATCAACTTCTTTGCTGTAGTGCTCAAAACGCTGATCGGCAATGGTAATCGCCTGCAACACCATCAGCCCATCAGGCTTCAGCAAACTGCTGCATTTGGCGAAGTAGCTGTCCAGATACTCTTTACCAACAGCTTCAATCATTTCCACTGATACCAGTTTGTCGTACTGACCTGTCAACAAACGATAATCTTCGAACAGCAAGGTAATTTGTTCAGTTAAACCCAAAGCAGCAATCCGCTGTGCAGCATAATCATACTGTTCGCGAGAAATTGTTGTCGTCGTTACTTTGCAGCCATAGTGGGTGGCGGCAAAGATTGCGAGACTGCCCCAACCCGTGCCTATTTCCAGTAAATGATCACCGGCTTTGAGCTGTAATCGGTCACAAAGCAAGCGAAGCTTGTGCTGCTGCGCCTGTTCCAACGTACTGTTTGCGGTCGGATAGACGGCGCTGGAGTACATCATGCTGTCGTCCAGAAACAACCGATACAAAGAATTGCCCAGATCATAATGAGCCGCGATATTCTTGCGTGACTGGCCTAACGTATTGCGATTTTTCCAGTCCAGCAGTTTCAGTGCAGGCTTACTCAGGCGTGCCCAAGCACTTTCCAGCGAATCGAGCAACGTCATGTTGCGTGCAAAGATCCTAACTAAAGCCGTTAAATGGTCAGTGTGCCACCAACCATCCATGTAGGCCTCACCGGCGCCAACAGAGCCTTCTAGAACAAGTTTCTGATAAAAGCGCGGATCCCGCACTTCGAGCCGGACGCGCAGCTCTGAGTGCGCGTCACCGAGAATCAGTTCGTCTTTATTGTCGACCAGTTCAATACAACCATGTTGTATTCCGGCCAGATATCCCTGCACCAGACGGCGGCATATCCGGTCGAGTAATCCCGCTTCGGCCACAGTGCCAGATTGACTTAGCGCTAATGTCATACCGATTGATCCTTTGGATTTTGATGTGAATAAAATGGCATGCCTTTACACAAAAGTTTCAGCGCCTGCCAATAAATGCGTATAACAACCTGTACGTTTTGCCAAGGTTGGCGGATCAGCATGTTTCTCAGGTTCGCACGCAGCAGAGGCTCACGCGTTAACCGAAACCAGGCCGAAAATACAGTATGGCCGTCACGACTGTTACAGAGCAACAAGTTAAACTGCTCAGCCGGTTGTTCTATCCGCCAGTGATATTGCATATCAAGCGGATTAAAAGGCGATACATGAAAATTCTTCGCGTGACTGAATTCTGTCACTGCTTCAGTTAGCGGTATCAAATAATGATAGCGTTGATTCCACGGCGTATTACTGACCTCAGCCAGCAAATACTTCGGTTTGCCTTCCTGATACAAGTAATACTGAGTCAAGGGACTGAAATAGAAGCCCCAGTTTGCCAACGGAGTCAACAAAAATACCTGGTCGACTGACCGCACATCTGCGCCCAGTTGTGTGGCACGGGCCAACGCTGCTTCGGCCAAATCATCAATACCGGCCACTGCGTCACAACCTTTAAAGTAGTCACGACGGCGCAAGGAAAAGGCGCCAAAGGACTCACGGCGGATCTGCCCCGGTAATTCAGCGAGCGCACGCAAATCAAGCCAAAAGTACTGGATGTCATAATGCAATCCATGCGGTTTCGGTCTGTGCCGCTGATGGCCAACCTGACCGCGATAGATAGCATGGCACGACATCAGAACTTCACCCCCAGCATAGCGGCAACGTCTACAGCACTGCGCACACCATCTTCATGGAAGCCATTGTACCAATAAGCTCCACAAAAATAACTGCGATTCTGGCCATTGATCTCGGCGCGACGCGCCTGAGACTGCATCGTGCTGTTGTTATAGACCGGGTGGGCATAAGTAAAACGGCGCAGGATCTGCTCAGGCGCGATTTGACCCGAAGCATTCAGACTGACGACAAAGGTATGGTCACTGCTGAGCCCTTGCAGCATATTCATGTTATAGCTCAGCGTTGCCTGCGTGGCGGCGTTCGCGCCTAGCAGATAATTCCAGGCCGCCCAGGCCGCTTTGCGCTTTGGCAGCAAACGGATGTCGGTATGTAACACAACATCGTTGTCCTGATAGGCGATCCCGCCTAACACCTGCTGCTCAGCTGCTGTTGCATCAGCAAGCATTTTCAAGGCCTGATCGCTATGACAAGCGAAGACGACCTGATCAAAATGTTCGGTACTGCCATCCGCCAGCATAATTTCAACTGAATCATCAAATCGGCGCACCTGCGCGACCGGGCTGTTTAAGCGGATCCCATCATGACCACATTTAGCCAGCATTGCCTGGACATACTGACGCGACCCGCCTTTGATCACTGCCCACTGCGGCCGGTCGTTGATATTGAGTAAACCATGATTGTTACAAAATTGCAGAAAAAACCGTAAAGGGAATTCCGGCATCGCGGTCAAGCCTGCAGACCAAATAGCAGCGCCCATTGGCAATAAATACTTGTCGCGCATATCAGTGCCTAGCTGATGCTTCTGCAAAAATGCATCAATAGGTAAATCTAAATCGGTGCTGTTATCAGCCACAGCCTGCTTGGCAATTTTGTTAAAGCGTACGATGTCACGAAGCATCCGCCAGAACGATGGCCGCAGCAGGTTGCGTTTCTGGGCAAATAAGCTCCACAGATTGTTGCCGTTATATTCAAAGTCTGCGACGCGGTCGGTAACGGCAAAGCTCATGGTTGTATGCTGAAACGGTACTTCTAACTCAGCAATAAACCGATTAAACAGCGGATAGGTCCAGTTGTTAAACACGATAAAACCAGTGTCCACAGCATATTCGCGACCGTCTAATGTCACATCGACCGTGGCGGTATGGCCACCTAAATACGAACCTGCTTCAAATAAAGTAACCTGATGCTGGCGCCTTAACAAATACCAGCTCATCATGCCAGCGATACCACCGCCAATTACTGCAATACGCATCGAAATTCCTTGTTTTTATTGTAAATTGGGCACATTTTTTCGATCAAACCTGTGCCATCCGGCTGCGGACTTTACCAGTCAGCCAGCCAATCACCGGTAAATGACGGTAAACCATTTGCGTAAGATCATAATAATCACGGTGCCGTGTGATCTTCCCTTCGGCGTTATAAGTTAATTCAGTCGTGCCATCGACCACAATTAATTCGCCAGCACCAATCGCCGGGTGGCGAAAACGCATTTGCCAGCTGACAAATCCCCAGTGCGGGCCAACACCATGCGCGCCCATGACAAATTCGCACTGCTGTAAATTTTGATAGGCATGCGCAAAATATTGCTCGAGTGCACAAAGACCTGCGATCCGGTGTACCGGGTCAATGAATTCAACGTCAGTTGCATACAGCTGCCGCAACGTCTCTAAATTAGAGAAACTCAGTTGATTATAGAAATCAACAAAATTGGCAAGGCGTTGATACGCTTCGGGCTGAGGCTCCAGTAATTCTTGTGATGTAGTTTGCATTTGTTAAAGTCCGTCTGAGGATCCCAGTGCCAGCTGTGCGGCTTCGTCAGGCATTGATACAACTGATTCGCCCCGCGCAGCTTTGAACATACTTAAGGTACGCAGTCGGGCCTTAGCATGATCAACGACCGGGCGGAAATACTGCACGGACATCGGCAACGGGTGCGGCCAGTGCAGCTGTTTACCACTTAGACCGGCCAGTTCGGGCAAATACTTTTTAACAAAAATGCCTTTAGGGTCGAATTTCTCACTTTGTGTCACAGGATTAAAAATGCGGAAATATGGCGCAGCATCTGTTCCGGTTGAAGCTGCCCATTGCCAGCCGCCATTATTAGCGGCGAATTCACCGTCAATCAGCTTCGACATAAAATATCGTTCGCCCCACCGCCAGTCGATCTGTAAATCTTTTACCAGAAAACTGGCAGTGATCATCCGCAGGCGGTTATGCATCCAACCGGTTTGATTCAGTTGCCGCATGGCCGCATCGACAATCGGATAACCGGTACGACCTTCGCACCAAGCAGCAAACCAGGCTTCATTATTGCCCCAGACAATGGCTTCCGTATCATGCTGAAAAGCCCGGTGTTTAATCAGTTGCGGATAGGCCACCAGAATATGTTTGTAGAATTCTCGCCAGATGAGTTCAGACAGCCACACCGCAGCACCGGAGTCCTCCTGCCAAGTTAGGTTGCCAGCCTCGGTTTGCAGGCGCGCGACCACCTGTTGCGCCGACACCACACCAATCGCGAGGTAAGGCGATAAAGAGGAAGTGCCATCGATCGCCGGGAAATCGCGCGCTTGCTGATAATCCTGTACACGTTCGCGACAAAAGCTTCGCAGTAACTCCAGCACTTGCTGCTCAGCCACAGGCCACACAGCTGAACTATTATCACCGGCAAGCATCGGTGCAAAGCCCGTGACATCCAGCGTAACGGTACTTTGCACCACAGGCTTGCCGAGTACCCGTACACCTTGTTGCTGCAGCTTTGCCAGCCAGGTTTTCTTAAATGGGGTAAACACTTTATAAATGTCGCCGGTTTTACTGCGCACTGAACCGGGCGGCATCACACACTGACTGTCGAACCAGAAACAGGGAACGCCAAGCGAATCTAACGCATTTTTTACTGACAAATCACGTTGCTGTTCGCGTAGTTCATATTCGACCTGGGCATACAAACCGACGGCGCCTTGTTGCACCAGCTGATGCAGGATCGCCGCACAGTCAGTGTACCGCTCGGCTTCAATAGCGAGCAGCGGGATACCAAGCGCAGCCAGCTCCTGTTTCAAAGCGACAACGCGGCGACGGATCAGATCCTGCTTGATGGGCGCCATATCATGTTGCTGCCAGGTCTGTGGTGTTGCAATAAACACGGCCACCACAGGAAGACCAGTCTGTGCTGCAGCATGCAGCGCGGCATTATCATAATGCCGCAGGTCGTTACGCAACCATACCAGCTGAAACCCACTCATATCCGCACGCCGAGCTCAGTCGGAAACGGCTGCAGGTAGCGCTGACACGCCACATAATCATCCGGATGTAGCCGTAAGTGATGCTTCAGCAGCGTCAAAGGCGCCAGCAACGGAATATGGCCCAGCCGGTACTGGTGAATCAGCTGCAGTAATTCAGCTTTGGCATCACTGGACAACACTTTTTTGAAAAAACCTTGCAGGTGCATCAGCACATTGGCGTGATTTTTCCGCGTCGTCGGTTGCGACAATGCCTGTTGCATCGAAATAAGGTAACGGTTAGCCAACTCTTCCGGTGCAAACAATTTCCCTTGCGCCACCAGACGGCCTAATTCGCGATAAGCGACCGGATGATGCGCCAGCAGTACAAACTTATATTGGCTGTGATATTTCACTAGCTTGCCGATGCTAAAGCCATCGGCCATCAATTGTTGCCAGTGCGCCAGCGCATAAATCCGCGTGACAAAACTTTCGCGGATCCCGGCGTCCAGTAACCGGCCATCTTCCTCGACCGGTAACCAAGGGTATTGCTGCATCAATTGGCGGGTAAACAGCCCAACAGCAACCTTGCCTAACTGTGCGCCCTTCTCGTCAACCAGCCTGACGCGCTCCATGCCACAACTTGGTGATTTTGCACAGACGATATAGCCACAAAAGTCAGCCATTTGCGGCAATCGTTCAGCACAAAGCTGCGCCATTGCGTCGGTATGATCGATGCTACTATCTTTGTTGTTAACCAGCCGGATCTGCTCGGCACTGTTCTTCATCAGCCGGATAGCCGGACGCGGTACCCCCATGCCCAACGCCTGCTCCGGACAAAAAGGCACGAAATCAGCAAAGGGTAATAAAGTCGCAGTACAGAAATCGGATTGTTTGTGGCCACCGTCATAACGGACTTTCTGGCCGAGCACACAGGCACTGATGCCAATTTTCAGTTTCATTGCAGCATTAAAAAGATTGGATTGTGCTGTCATTACGTCCCTGCATAAATGGTAGATCAACGAAAAATGACCAAGGAGCTGGCAGAATCAGTGTTGACCGCTGATACCAGTAGTCCGCAAATTATCGTGCAAACCAGATACTGATTTCAGGCAAAAAAAAGAGCGCATAGGCATAGCCATTGCGCTCTTTTTTCACGGAAAACGCCGGTTATTTCTTGGCAGTGCCAACTTCAACCCGGCTTTTCAGCTTCTGACCTGGGCGGAATGTGACAACACAACGCGCAGAGATCGGGATATCTTCACCGGTTTTTGGGTTACGACCCGGCCGCTGATTTTTCACCCGCAGGTCAAAGTTACCAAAGCCTGATAGTTTGACCTGATCGCCGGTTTCAAGGGCGAGACGGATCTCTTCAAAAAATGCTTCTACTATCATTTTGGCGTCGCGTTTGCTGATGCCAAACTTAGTAAATAAACGTTCTGCTAAATCGGCTTTGGTAAGCGCCATTCTCAATCCCTCAACGTTGCGTTGAACTCATCTCCAAGTGCCTGCACCACGGAAGCCACCACTTGTTGGATGTCTTTATCTTCCAGGGTCCGCGTCTTGTCCTGCAAGGTCAAGGCGATCGCTAAAGACTTCATTCCGTCTGCAACACCCTGACCTGTGTACACGTCAAACAACTTTAGGTCAACTAGTTGATTTCCGCCAACTTTTCTTATAGTAGCAAGGATATCTGAAAAACGCACATCAGATTTCACCACAATTGCCAAATCACGGCGGTTTGCCGGGTATTTTGAGATTTCCTGAGCAGAAACAATGTGCTTGTCACCAAAGGCGCCAAGCTCAAGTTCAAACAGGAAAGCTTTGCCTTTGATGCCCAGTTTTCGTTCGGCTTCCGGATGCAGTGCACCCAGTAAACCAACCTGCTGACCATTGCGCAGTACTGCTGCCGTTTGGCCCGGATGCAAGGCGCTATGTTCACCTTTGGCAAAGCTGAATTCGTCGGTGGCTGAAGTTTTGCTGAGCAGCGCTTCGACATCGCCTTTCACGTCGTAAAAATCAACGGCACGTTCCGCCATCGTCCAGTGTTCGTTGCCATAAGAGCCGACGATAAGACCGCCAATCACCGGCACCTGGCGTACGCCGCCTTCTGCTTGAGCATCTGGGATAAACTTCAGGCCGTATTCAAACAGACGGATGCGGTTTTGCTGGCGGTTTTGGTTGTATTGCACAGCCTGCAGTAAACCTGGCCACAGATTCAGCCGCATCGCTGACATATCGGCAGAAATTGGGTTCGGCAGCACCAGCGCGTCGACGCCTGGGAACAGCACTTGCTGTACTTTCGGGTCAACAAACGAATAGGTGATCGCTTCCTGATAACCGCGGTCGACCAGCAAATCACGCAGGCTATGCACTGAAATGTCGGCTTCGCGATGATCACGCATTGCCAGTGATGCCACAGGCGCCACATTTGGAATGCTGTTGTAGCCATAAACGCGTGCCACTTCTTCAATCAGATCTTCGCCGATAGAAATATCAAAGCGGTAGGTTGGGACTGTCACTTGCCAGCTGTCTGCCTGCTCAGTGACCGCAAAACCTAAGCGATGGAAAATTTCTGTCACTGTCGCCGTATCGATATGAATACCGAGGATGCGGTCCAGTTTGTGCCGGGTCAGATTGATTTGTGCCGCTTTGGGCAAGTGCTCGTCTGACTTGGCTTCGACCACAGGGCCGGCTTCGCCGCCGACGATGTCGAGCAACAATGCGGTCGCCCGCTCCATCGCCGTGCGTTGTAACTCAGGGTCGACACCCCGTTCATAACGATGCGATGCGTCGGTGTGCAGGCCATATTGGCGTGCGCGACCGGCCATCTCGAGCGGTGCGAAAAATGCGCTTTCGAGGAAAATGTCGCGGCTGTCTTTGGTGACACCACTGTTGAGACCGCCAAAAACACCCGCCATCGCCAGCGCTTTTTGCTCATCGGCAATCACTAAGGTCTGTGGATTTAATGCCACTTCACTTGCATCGAGCAGCACCAGTTTTTCGCCAGGCTGCGCCAGACGCACCACAATGCCGCCTTCGATTTTTGCCAAATCAAATGCATGCATCGGATGACCCAATTCCACCAACACATAGTTGGTCACGTCAACCACCGGATCGATAGAACGGATGCCGCTGCGACGTAACTTTTCCACCATCCACAATGGCGTAGTTGCACCGACGTTGATGTTGCGAATAACGCGGCCTAAATAACGCGGACAAGCTTTTGGCGCCTGCAGCGTGATTGTACGTTGCTCATCAATAGTTGGCGTGACAGCAGCCACTTCCGGCTGACACACATCCAGCTTGTTCAACACGCCTACTTCGCGGGCAAGGCCGAGCATACCGAGGCAGTCTGCCCGGTTTGGCGTTAAGTCGACTTCGATAGCGTTATCGTCTAACTGCAGGTATTCACGGATATTTTTGCCAAGCGGCGCGTCAGCCGGCAGTTCAATAATGCCTTCTGAGCTTTCCGCCATGCCCAGTTCGGATAACGAACACAGCATGCCGTTCGACGGCTGGCCGCGTAACTTGGCCGCTTTGATTTTAAAATCACCCGGCAGCACTGCGCCGACAGTCGCCACAGCAACTTTTAAGCCCTGACGGCAGTTGGCGGCACCACAGACGATATCCAGCAGCTCACCGCTACCGATATCCACTTTAGTCACTTGTAATTTATCCGCTTCCGGATGGCGGCCACATTCAACCACATGACCAACAACCACACCGCTGAAAACACCTGCGATGGCATCAATACCGTCTACTTCGAGGCCGGCCATTGAAATCTGTTCGGCCAGTTCCTGCGTTGATAACGCCGGATTGACCCATTCCCGTAACCAGGATTCACTGAATTTCATTGTTTCGCTCCGGCTTATTTAAATTGTTTTAAGAAACGCAGATCATTTTCGAAGAATGAACGCAGATCGGTGACGCCGTAGCGCAGCATGGTCAGACGCTCAACGCCCATGCCAAAGGCAAAACCGCTGTACACTTCTGGGTCAATGCCAACGGAACGTAATACGTTCGGGTGCACCATGCCGCAGCCTAACACTTCGAGCCATTTGCCGTTTTTGCCCATCACGTCGACTTCAGCCGAAGGTTCAGTGAAAGGGAAAAATGATGGACGGAAGCGGATCTGTAAATCTTCCTCAAAATAGTTGTTCAGGAAGTCGTGCAAAATGCCTTTGAGTTCAGTGAAGCTGACATTTTTGTCGACCATCAGGCCTTCGACCTGGTGGAACATTGGCGTGTGCGTCATATCGTAGTCGTTGCGATAGACCCGACCCGGTGAAATGATCCGCAGTGGCGGCTGTTCAGTTTCCATGGTGCGAATTTGCACGCCAGAGGTCTGCGTGCGCAGCATCAATTTGGGATTAAAATAGAAAGTGTCGTGATCAGCACGGGCCGGGTGATGCTCAGGAATATTCAGCGCATCGAAGTTATGGAAATCATCTTCGATTTCCGGACCATGTTTGACTTCAAAGCCCAGTTCGCCAAAAAAGGTTTCAATGCGGCGAATAGTGCGGGTGACCGGATGTAAACCGCCCTGCTCGATACTGCGGCCGGGTAAGGTCACATCGATTTGTTCAGAGGCCAGTTTTTGCGCCAGCACGGCGGCTTGCATGCCGTCGCGACGCGCGTTTAATGCGTCCTGTACTTGCTGCTTCAGTTCGTTAATTTGTGCGCCGGCCACTTTACGGGCCTCGGCATCCATCGCCCCTAAGGATTTTAACAGCTCAGTGATGCTGCCCTTTTTGCCGAAATACTCGACCCGGACGTCTTCCAGCGCATTGACGTCAGCCGCAGCGGCTACAGCCTGCAATGCGCTGTCTAAGATGGCAGATAGGTTCATGATTTTCCTCAGACCAGCTTGTTTGCTAAAACCGGTGATTTTACAACAATTTCGCCGCGTTTGGGCGCGCTGTCAGCAGGAAAATTTTAGCAAAATAGCGGAAAACACTGTGGATCAGCGGTCTGTCACGGGGAAAGTACTGTTCAGCACATCTTTAACAAAGGGAATGGTCAGGCGGCGTTGATGCACCATCGAGGCTTTATCCAAAATATCCAGCGTGCTGACCAGCGCACGGATATCGCGTTGCTGGCGGTTTAACAGATAACGGGCCACTTCGTCTGGTAAATCCAGCCCCCGTACCCGGGCTTTTTGTTGCAGTAATTTTTGCTTGTCATCATCGCTGAGCAGCCGCAGCTGAAACACTGTGCAGGCCTGTAAACGCGACACCAGATCTGGCAGCGTAAAGCCAAGCGCAGTTGGCTGATCATCGGCAACGATAATCAATTTTTTGCCATGCTCCGCCAGTCGGTTGTACAAATCAAACAGCGCAACCTGCCAGTGTGAGTCGCCGGCGACTGCACCGATGTTATCGAGGCAAACCAAATCCAGCTGTTCCAGATTATCCAGCATGCGCGGGCTGTACTGGGCAAACTCGTCGAGCGCGAGCAGCTGACTGGTGAGGCCGAGTTCCTGCGCCTGCACACAGGCGGCATAGAGTAAATGCGACTTGCCGCTGCCGGAAGCGCCAAACACAAAGACCGGTGGCTGTGGCGACCACGCGGCAGTTTGCGGCTGCAAATACTGCCTGATGAAGGCGACGGCAGGACTGGTCTCTGCGCCGTAAAAACTATGCAAGGTTTCGTCATCAGGCAAAGTCACGGCAAGCGTGAACTGCGTGGGTTGCAACTGTGCCTGCATTACTGACGCCGGAACAAATAACGGCTGCTGATCACCAAAGGATTATTGGCTGAATTCGCACCTAGCGCTTCCGTCGGCGCTGAGTCGCCGGTTACCGGCACCACAGATGCCGGTTGACCCGAAGGCGCAGATAACGCCGCTTCCATTGCTGCTTCTGCATCAAGCAAGGTTGTATCACTAGCGCTAGCCGCAACCCCGGTATCAGTGCTTTGCTGGTCAACAGCCAGCATAGCGTCAGTCGTGCTTCCAGTATTCTGAGCGACCGCGGTGAGGTCTGGTTCAGCCTGAGGAGTTAGTTCACGCACCAGGCTCAATGCCCGGTAAAACTCATCCCGACTGGCAGATAGCTGCAGCTGCAATACCGCCTGACCTGCCGTATATTGCACCAAGCGATGCTCCCGCACGGTCAGCATATTGCCAAATAACTGCCGTAATGAAACCAGATCGGTCAAACTGCCGACGCCATCAAAAGTCAGCTGCAGACTATCCCCTGTCGCATCCCCGGCGGCAAAAACTCTGACGGCATAACGGGCGGCCTGAGCAGCGGCCAGTTCCGCACAAAACTGCTGAGCCAGCGCTAACGCATCCGCATTCAGCAACTCTTTACTCTGCACAGCACCGTCAACCCATTGCTGCCAGGTCAGTCGAAATTGCACCAGGCCACTGGCGTCGGTCAACTGATCAAATAACAGGTTGTACACTTCGGTCGCCTGATAACGGGCCGACGCTTGCTGCAACACCGGCCAGTCACCGCCCCAGCTCGTTTCTTCCTTGACCAGTGTGGTATCGGTCTCATCATACAATGGGAACTGCAGACCGAGGCCGTATCGTGCACCTTGCTGCAGCAAAGCTTTTCGCAGCGGATGTTCGGGATTTATTACAAACTGTGGCGTTGCAACCGGTCGCTCGGTCAGCCATAACAAAACAACGGGCCGACGCGGACCCCACACCGGAATTTGTTGACTCTGTAACAAGCGGGTGATTTTCTGGCCATCCAGTGTGACCAATAAGTACGGCTGTCCTTCCTGCTGAATTTGCTGAAACTGTACGACAAACTGACCACTATTCTTCAGTGATCCCGCCAGCCCTGGTTGTCTGACGACCTCGTCACTGCCGGTTAATTTCAACAAGACATCCTGCAATGCCTGGCGTTGCCATTGTGCCTGGCTCAGCCCTGCCGGCACGCGCGCCTGATAAAGGTCAGTTAATTCGACAGCGCGAGCCAATCCGCTGAGCAGAATCGCGCATAATGCAACTGCCACGACCAGGATCCGGCCTTTAAACATCTGCAAATGACATCCAGATTGCATGATAAAAACTCCGCAAATTCGGGCAACCACCCTGACGGGGTGCCGGTTTTCCATTCGTAACTTTGACTATGGTCGCAGAACCTGGCTTACGACTGTCATCTTGCTGAAAAACAGCTGTCCTGCCAAAAACGAAGGCGCAAAGTCAGAGACTTCGCGCCTTTTCCTGTCCCTCGGCATCCGATGGTTCAGAGTTCCAGCTTACCTTGCCGGATAGCTGCGGCGAAGACTTCATACACAGCATCAATGGTTGCCTGATCAAGCACCTTGCCGTCTTTGTCTTTCATCTTAATCGCGGTACCTTTGTCAGTTTTGCTCAGCGACAACTGGTACTCACCCGCTGTCAGCGGTAATTCCGGCAGTTCTTCATCACCCCAGATACTATCCCAGAAGCCTTCTTCGGCCTTGGTATATTTGACGTAATAAACATAATCTGACTGATTCAAATCTGAGACTTCCAGACCGACTTTTTCCAGCAACAACTCCAGTTGCGACCAGGTAACATCAATCGGCTGTGTCGTCAGCATCACTGGCTCTTGTTTCTCATTGACCGCGCGGGTTAACAAGACATCCGGCAGCTTCGCTTTGGCTTCCCGGATCGCGGCCAGTTCAACGGTAGCAATATGGTCAATAATCCGGTTTAAAAAGTGTACTTCTTCGCGGCGTTGGCTAATGGAGGTCAGTTTTTTCGTCTGATCAGTGTACTTGTGCTCCAGCAACTTCACTTGCACGGCGATAGTACGGCCATGACTGCGCGGTTCCAGTACCACTTTAAATTTACTTTGCTGGGTCAGTTCCTGCCCTTTCCATAACCACCAACCGGTTTCCTGATATTCACTCACCCAGTCTGTTGACCATTCCTGCTGTTTGGATTGGGTCGCGGCAATGGTATTTTTGCTGAAAAAACTGTTCATGTTATTCTGCAGGTAAGGCATTAAATCGCCGGTGAACTCCGAACGTTCAAACCAGACTTTCGCCTCTTTTTCCTCTTCTTCTACCCGCGCATTGGTGGCAACTGCCAGCACCTGCATCGGTGCACGCAAGTCCATTTGCTCAGGGCTTACCCCGCCAGCGACATGAGCCGGCAAATCATACTGACCAGGTTTTTTTGGCGCTTTTAATCCTGCCGGGATTTTTAATTCTGCAATACGCTGTTCATTCACAGCGGTTTTTTCTGCAGCAGGCCACAACGAACAGCCGGACAACAACAACGTGGCTGCTACTGCGCCAGGGATCCAATAATGCACCTAAGCACTCCTACTCAAGAAATAGTCAATAATTCGGTTACAGATGCGCTGCATGCAGCGCTTGTTCGATTGCGCTCTGATGAATTGGTTCCAGCTGCGTCAACGGCAATCGGGCAAAATCAGAAGAAATAAGACCTAAACGCAACAAAGCCCACTTCGACGGAATCGGGTTACTTTCGATAAAGAGGTCACGATGCAGCGGTTGCAAAGTGGCGTCAACCTTTTTTGCGGTGTCCGCATCGCCAGTACGCGCGGCCTGAATCATGGCCGTCATCGCCTTGGGTGCAATATTGGTAGTCACCGAAATCACGCCATGTCCGCCTTGCAACAGGAAATCGCAGGCACTGGCGTCGTCGCCGCTCAGCAAAGCGAAGTCTTTGCCAACGACGGCCTGTAAATCGCTTAAACGCTGCAAACTGCCGGTCGCTTCTTTAATACCGGTAATGTTTGGCACCGTCGCTAACTGTGCCACCGTTGCCGGCAATAAATCGACGCCGGTGCGGCCAGGCACGTTGTACAACAACACAGGCTTATCAGTCGCTGCTGCCACCGCTTGAAAATGCGCCAGCATGCCTTTTTGGGTTGGTTTGTTGTAGTAAGGGGTCACGGTCAAAAAGCCGTCAATAGCCAACGCATTTAACGCCACGGTCTTTTCAACCGCTTCGGCCGTGCTGTTAGAGCCATTGCCGGCGATAATCTGACAGCGGCCCTGCACGTGTTCAATGACAAACTGCAGAACTTCCAGCTGCTCGTGAAATGGAATGGTCGCCGCTTCGCCGGTCGTGCCCATGATCACCAGCCCGTCTGTACCGTGCTGCAGCTGATAATCCAACAAGCGTTTGAGGCTTGGGTAATCCACCTGACCATCGGCGAACATCGGGGTAATAAGGGCAACATGACTACCACTGAACATTTTTACTGCAGCTCCATAAAAATCAGGCTGCTCATATTAATGACGGCAGGGGCTGAACACAAGCGCACGTTCCGCACCGGATGAAATTTCAAAGGATTATGTTACACTCCGGGCCTTCTTGATTTTGGATTTACGTGCGCCTATGCCCCAACAACTGGTCGTCACCGCCATTGGCACAGACCGTACAGGTATCGTCAGTCAACTGGCTCGCTTGGTTACAGACTGCAACTGCAATATCGTCGACAGCCGCATGGCGATTTTCGGCAATGAATTCACTTTTATCATGCTGTTATCCGGTGACGCTGCTGCCATCAGCAAAATCGAATATCTGCTACCAAGTTCCGCTTTTGAACTTGATCTGCTTACTATGTCCAAACGTACTTCGTCCTGTACTTTGCCGACACTCTCGGCACCTTACATTGTTGAATACACCGGAATCGACCGCGTGGGTACCTTAGGCGCCATTTCCAGTTTGCTGGCGGAACATCAGGTGTATATCGGGGCCTTGCGCTCGGAAACGCTGCAACCAGACCCCAGCCAGCCGCCGCAAACTCACACGATGATGACGGTTCAACTGCCGCAAGGGCTCGACAGCGATAAAATCAAACGGCTGTTGCAAGCCAAGTTTAATCAGATGCAACTGCAGGGACGGTTCGAGCTGCAAAGCTAAGTACAGGTCCTACCAGTGCAACACAGGAGTGTTTATGCAAACTTTAACTGCCGGCCAGCCGGCTCCTGACTTCTCGTTACTCAATCAGGCTGGCGACACTGTTTCTCTGAACAGCCTGTTAGCAAACCATCGTATTCTGCTGTATTTCTACCCTAAAGCCATGACCCCGGGCTGTACTGTGCAAGCCTGTGGCCTGCGCGATATCAAAGCCGAACTTCTCGCCAAAAACGTTGTAGCGGTCGGTGTCAGTACCGATCCTGTCAAAAGTCTGGCCAAGTTCACTGAGCGCGATCAACTGAACTTTATGTTGCTGTCAGACCCGGAACATCAGCTGGCGGAAGCTTTTGGGGTGTGGGGCGAGAAAAAATTCATGGGCAAAATTTACGACGGCATTCATCGCATCAGCTTTCTGATTGAACAAGACGGCCGGATCAGCCAGGTGTTTGATACGTTCAAAACCAGCAACCATCACGACGTCGTTTTAAAGGCGCTATAAAAGCCAGCTGGTTGCCATCTATTTTGGCTGACTCATCCCCCGCAGCGGAGCATTTATTATGAAGCTTTATTACGCGCCAGCAGCCTGCTCGCTGGCCTCTCATATCGCCCTCGAAGAGGCCGGATTAAAACACGAGACAGCTCGGGTTGATTTGCGCAGTAAAACTCTGCCGGACGGCAGCGATTACCGCCAAGTGTGTCCGCAAGGGTATGTCCCTGCGCTGCAACTGAAGAATGGCGAACTGCTGACTGAAGGACCGGCGATATTGCAGTACATCGCCGACCAGGCGCCCGCCGCAAATCTGGCACCGGCGAATGGCAGTTTTAGCCGCTATCGCCTGCAGTCGTTACTGAACTTTATCGCGACCGAACTACACAAGAATTTTTCCCCTTTATTCGACCCATCCGCAGCCGATGCGACAAAAGAAGCCGCCCGCCAGCGGCTCACTGTGCGTCTGACCCAGGCAGAAGCGCTGCTTAACGCACAAAACTTTCTGCTCGGCGATTATTTCACTGTTGCCGACGCCTATTTGTTTACGGTGTTGGGCTTGGCGCGGATGGTGAAAGTTGATTTAACTGCTTATCCGTCATTACAACAATTTCAGCAGCGTGTACAAAGCCGTCCGGCGGTGCAACGTGCAATGTTGGCTGAAGGCTTAAAGGTTTGAGGAATATTTGATGCGTAAATCTATCCTGGCGCTAGCCCTGTTCAGTTCTGCGGTTATCGCAGATCCAGCCTTTATCGCGACTCAACAAGGCAATCTCAAAATCGACACCATCGCGACCGATTTGGCTCATCCATGGGGCATCAGCGTACTGCCTGACGGACGTTTATTGGTGTCTGAACGAGACGGTCAGCTGCGTTACGTGGAGAAAAATGGTCAACTCAGCGCGCCGATCAGCGGCTTGCCCGAGATCACCGTGGCGGGCCAGGGCGGTTTACTGGATGTCCTGACAGATAAAGATTTTGCGACGAATCAGACCATATACATCAGCTATACCGAACCAGGCACCGGCAAGACCAGCGGTACCACTGTTGCCAAAGCAACACTGGCCGGCCCGGCATTAAAAGATGTCAAAGTCATTTTCAGCCAGACGCCAAAAGTCGATAGCAGACATCACTTTGGCGGTCGTCTGGTGCAGCAAGCGGACGGCAATCTATTTGTCACCCTGGGTGACCGTGGCAGTCAGCGTGAATCGGCGCAGGATTTAACCACACTGATTGGCAAAGTTGCGCACATCACACCGCAAGGAACTGCAGCGTCGGCTTCACCTTTTGCAGCAGACCAAAACGCGCAACCGCTGATTTGGTCCTACGGCCACCGCAATATTCAGGGCGCCACGCTCGACGACAAAGGCCGGCTCTGGACGCATGAACACGGACCGCAAGGTGGTGACGAAATCAACATCACCGTCGCGGGTAAAAACTATGGCTGGCCGACTATCACCTATGGTGAAGAGTACGGCGGCGGCGTCATTGGCACAACCAGCAAAGCCGGGATGGAGCAACCGCTGCACCTGTGGGTACCGTCGATTGCGCCAAGCGGCATGCTGTTTTATCGCGGTCCACTCTTTAGCAAATGGCAAAACAACCTGCTGATTGGATCGCTGAAATTTGGTCAATTGGTCCGGCTGGAAATTAAAGACGATAAAGTCGTACACGAGGAACGGATCCGCATCGGGTCGCGCGTCCGCGACGTGGAAATTGCGCCGGACGGAGCCATCTACTTGCTGACTGATGAAGATAAAGGCTCAGTCATTCGTTTAACCCCTGCCGGCTGAACTTATGCTGTTGTTACCACTGACCGGTGCTGTGCTGCTGAACGTCACAGCACAAGCGCCGATTGAACGCATTGCAGTCAGCACAGGCCCGTTGCCGGTCAGCTGGCTGCAGAGCCCTGCTTCGCTGCATCTGCGCCAGTTTGAGCAAAATGCCGCTACGGACGCTCTCAGCCTGCTGCACGGCATTGCCGGGCTTCAGGCAGACATCCGTAGCAATCTTGCGCAGGACAGCAAGCTCAGTATCCGCGGGTTTGGCAGTCGCAGTAGTTTTGGCGTCCGAGGTCTGCGAATGACACTGGATGGCATTCCGCTGACCACGCCGGACGGTCAAACTCAACCCAGTACCCTGTTGTCTGCCGATCTCGCCGCAGTCAGTGTACTGAAAGGCCCTTTCGCTGCGCTCTACGGTAATGCTGCAGGTGGCGTGGTAGCCTGGGAAAGCCGTGCGATTGAACCCGGTACTGTTCAGCTCCAGCAACAGCAAAGCTCGCTGCTGCGGCAACAACAGCTGCGCGTTGACAGCAACTTTGGCACCTTGCTGCTGCAGCAAACGGATAGTCAGGGTTTCCGGCAACATAACCGGGCAGAACGACAGGCTGCTTTGTGGAAACAACAATGGCAAATTAACGAAGACCTGGTGTTGAAGACCCGGATCGACTGGAGTCAGGACCCGCGCCTCGACGACCCAGGCGCTTTGACTTTTACCGAGTGGCAACAAAACCCGACCCAAACGTCGGCCCAGGCCATCCGGTTTGACAGCCACAAAACCACCCTGCAGCGCCAGGCTGGAATGAGCCTGCAAAGCAAGGACTGGCAATTCAGTAGCTATCTGACATCCCGTCAAATCACCCAATTTCTGGCGCAAAGCGGTGAGCCTTTAACAAGCTCAGGCGGCGTCATACAGTTATCTCGCGACATGGCAGGGCTGCAATGGCAGCAGCAACAACAGTGGGATAAATTTGCCTGGCAATGGTCCATCAGTCATGAACAAAGTACCGATGCGCGGCTAGGTTATGTCAATCAACTTGGACAAGCAGGCGCTTTGCGTCGCGATGATGTCAGCCGTGCCAGAAGCCAGGATGCGGCACTGCGACTCAGTTACCATGCAAGCCCGGCACTGACGCTGTATGCCGGCGGTCGGCTGGCCTGGTTAAGTTTTGATAGCAAAGATTATTTTGTCATCACGGGTAATCCCGACGATAGCGGTGAAAAATCAGAACAAGAAAATGCCTATGCGCTTGGCTTTCAATATGCGCTGAGTTCTGAACTTACTTGGCATGGCAGTACTGGCAAAGGATTTGAGAGCCCGACGCTGACCGAAATGGCTTATCAACGCAACGGTTCGGGACTTAATCTCGCCCTGCAACCGGCACAAAATCGGCAATGGGACAGTGGCCTGAAATGGCTGCACCGGCATGATGCGACGCTCAGCACTCAGGCACAATTAGACCTGTTTTATATAACCAGCACCAATGAACTGGTCGTTGACCTGAGCTCAGGTGGGCGCACTGTATTCAGAAATGCTGCAGGGACACGTCGTCAGGGTGTCGAATTTAGCTTACAGCAAGATTGGGGTCTCGCCTGGACCATGGATTACAGCATGACCTGGTTAGACGCGGTGTATGCCAATCCGGGCAACGCCAGTCATGGCCTGCAGTTACCTGGCGTTGCGCAGAGACAACAACAAATTCAGCTCAGCTATCGCCCGGATCAAAACTGGTTCGTCTCTGCGGCTTATCGCCGGCTCAGTGAAGTGGCGGCGGACGACAGACATCAGCAATTTGCGCCAGGTTATGGTCTGCTTGATTTAAAAACCGGCTGGTCTGCGCAATATGGTGCGCTGCAGTGGCGCTTTGATCTATCAGCACAGAATCTGACCGATCAACGCTATGTCGGGACTGTCGTCGTTAATCAAAGTTCAGGACGCGCATTTGAACCCGGCATGCCGCGGCAACTGATCGCTGGATTACAACTCAATTTTCAGGTACTCTGACCAGCTAATAGTAGGACATATTCCCGCACGGATGCCCACCAGGTCGGCGGTCACTCAGTTGTAAGGTGCCTATGTTCACTGTCTGCAAAATCATGTTTGCCATGCTGTTGTTGTTTGCCAGCTCTGCCGTGCTGGCTGCGCAGTCAGCGCGCGCCGAAATTCCCGTCCTGAAATTGGCGATGTACCACAGCCCTCCCTATTACTTCACTGAAGGCGTTGCAGAGCCATATGGATTATCAATGGATCTGCTAAAACCTGCGTCGCGTCAGTTAGGACTGCGGATCGAAATAGTCGTTTGCCCTTTTCCGCGCTGCCTGAAACTGGCCGAGCAAGGTGAAGTTGATATAGTCGCCGGGTTGATCAAAACCGATGCGCGCGAACAATATATGCATTTCATTCAACCCGCGATGATGAACTTTGTTTCATCATTCGCCTTTTACAGCCGCCATGGTAACGCTCACGACATCTACAAGGTCGAAGATTTGAAAGGCCACAGTGTCACGGTGATGCGAGATGCTGCTTATTTTCCTGAATTTGACAAAGCCAATGATTTTCAAAAGATCCCGGTTAATTCCGAAGCGACTTCTCTGGAACTGGTGCATAAAGGCCGTGCTGACTATGCGATCACTGTAGAAGAAACCGCACCGGGCTCTTTCACCGAAGCTGGTTTGAAAGTGTCAGACCTCAAACGCCAGCCTTACCATGTGAATCAGAATATTCGGGGTTATCTGGCATTCTCGCGGCAATCACCAAATTTTCCGCTGGCAGCCAAGTTAGAAAAAATGCTTGAACAACAATACCGCGCCGGGATGTTTCATCTGTTGTGGCAAAAATATCATTTACCAGCCATCAAATCTCAGGTGCAAAAATATGCCACGGCCCCTGCAGAAGTGACGCCATCGGAATAGCAAAAACGCCGCCCAAAACCCTGACCGCCAGGCTGAGATAAAAAGCTTGATGTCGCTCTAAATACAAACCGCATTGGTCATCAGTGACAACAGTAAGCAGTCGCTGCAACAATTCTTCCGGCGATGCCAGCTTAGCTGTGCAAGACAGGTTCAAACTGTCTGCGCACTATAAAAGCAAGAGATACTCACTTCATGCTCCGAAGCACCACATCGCTTCCTCTGTCACAGCTGTAACCATCGTCCTTACAAAGCAAACTGCAGCAAAAATGTGTCGCGGGAGACAACAGGCGCAGAAGTTGTGATACATTTTAACTCTATGACAAAACAGCTGCTTTTGCCGGGTTCTGCCGTTGCTGGCGCCATCAGATTTTTGATACCCGGTACACCCGGCATTGCCAGAAGGAATCGCTCATGTCTCAAAATGGCAACAGACACAAGTTACCGCCGAACCCAACATTAAAAGATATCAACTGGTATAAAAAACAAATCAATTGGGGTGAGCTACCGCCGTTTTATCACATGGTTTCGCAATCACTGGGTGAATCAGAAGGCATGCTCACGCATGGTTTTGACACTGCGGTGAAAAAAATTATCGATAAAAGGAACTGGAATCTGTCGCTGCTCGGTGGTTATATGGATGACAATAACGAGATCCATTGCGACAACAAGCCGCGTATAGCGTTGTATCAGGTTTTTTCTGAACGCGGTTTTGAACTTCATGCCGTCCCTTATGCCAAAGACCAGGAGATTGACCAGTACGTCAAAGGCAACCGGCTGATGGAGTTCAATGTGTGGGATCCGGTTTCGATGCGAATGTTATTGCGAGTCAATCAATTACATAAATTTATCGGATATTACTTTGAACACGGTGACGATGCGGATTTTGCTTTGATCCTGCATGCGCATAAAACCGTGCACAAAGTGATTCAATTCATGCAGCAGCATCTCAATGTCCAGAAAGTCGAAGGGATGACCATTAAGGCATTTTTCGAAGCCCATGAAAAACGTCTGGGTGATGCCGACGCGCTGCAGTTGCAAGGATTGAAATCCGGTCTTCAAGGTGAGCAGAAGAAGTAGATGACGTATCTCCTGAAAATTGCGTTTTGTTCGATGTTCGTGCTGCCCTTCACTGCGGCAGCGGTTAATTCCACAACTCTGCCTGATTTAGGCACCAATGCATTCTCCAGCTTGTCACCGGAGAAAGAAAAAATTATCGGCGACATGATGCTCAAACAAACCCGGGCTCAGTTGCCGATGGTCAACGATCCGCTGCTCGACGAGTATCTTCACACTTTAGGGCAAGGCTTGGTTGCGAAGGCTGAAGGGGTGCGCTTCCCGTTCACTTTTTCTTGGGTCAATAGCCCGGAGATCAACGCTTTTGCCATGCTTGGCGGCAATATAGTCTCCAATACAGGCACGCTAGCGGTGTCGGACAGCGAAAGTGAATTTGCTTCTGTCATGTCGCATGAGATCGTCCACGTTACCCAGCGTCACATAGCGCGTGCCGTTGAAGCCAGATCACAAAATGCACCATTAACCATGGCATCATTGCTGGGCTCGATTTTATTGACCATCGCAAACCCTGAAGCGGGTATGGCAGGACTGATGGCAACACAGGGCATCGCGGCGCAACAAGCGATCAACTTTACGCGCAGCAATGAGCAAGAGGCCGACCGCATCGGCATTCAGTTGTTAGCAAAGGGTGGATACGACCCATATGCCATGCCGGAGTTCTTTAACAAACTGAGTGAGAAGACCCGTTTTAGTAATACTCAGCTGGCGTTTTTATATACACACCCGCTATCGCAAGCACGGATCAGTGACTCAAGAGTACGGGCAGAACAATTCGAAAGACGTTTTGTGCCCGACAGCCGTGATTATGCGCTGGCCAAAGCGAGGGTCTGGGCACGTTACCAACTAAAAGGCAAAGACGCACTGGCGCATTTTCAGAAAAGAGTTTCGACACCAGGCGGCAACACCAAAGCCAATCAGTATGGTTTGGCATTGACCTTGTTTGACACCGGCGATATCGCGGCAGCAGAACAAATTTTGTTGAAATTGCGCGCTCATGACGATAAAAATCTGTTCTACATCGACGCAATGACTGACGTTTATATCCAATCCGGCCGCACAGAAAAAGCCCTGCAGATGCTGGAGCAGGAATATTTATTGCGGCCCAATAATCAGGTCATCACTCTCAATTATGCCAATGCGGCGATGGCGGCAAAGTCAGAGCGGTTAGCACTGCATTTACTGAAAAACCTGCTGTATTTCAAACCTGATACCTATCTGGCCTATGAAATGCTCATTGACGTCTACAAGTCGATGAATGATATGGCCAAATATTTCGAATCACGTGCAGACCTCTATTATCAGCTGGCGATTTATCCAAAAGCCATCGACGATATCAATGAAGCATTAAACCGCTTAACTGAAGGCGACAAACTCGAGAGCCGCCGCCTTGAAGCCAAGAAAAAACAATGGCAGACCGAGTTTACCCGTCTGAAGCAATTAAACTGAGACTAACATGCTGAAGATTTACCATAATAACCGCTGTTCAAAAAGTCGCGAGGCTTTGGCTTTGCTGTCTGAGCGCGGTCTGGCGTTTGAAGTGATTCACTATCTGGACACTCCGCTGCAGGAGGCTGAGCTGAAAAAACTACTGCAAAAGTTGGCCTGTAGCCCGCGAGAATTAATGCGCACCAAAGAAACTGAGTACAAGGCGCTCGGACTCGATAATCCAGCGTTAACTGACGAGCAGTTGATCAGTGCCATGGTCAACACACCGAAGCTGATCGAGCGTCCGATCATTGAAGGGGACAAAACAGCCATAGTGGCGCGTCCGGCTGACAAAGTTATGGCATTCATCGGATGACGGCTCAGGTACTCATTCTCTATCATTCCAGGCATGGTTCTGTGCAACTTCTGGCGGAAAAAATTGCGATTGGCGTGCAAAGTACCGGCAGTGAAGCCGTGCTCAGATGTGTCAGCCCTTGGCAATCTTCGACCACACCAGCTCACCCGGTCGTCAGTAAAGCAGATCTGGTACAAGCTGATGCGATTGCGGTCGGCAGTCCGGTCCGGTTTGGCCAGATGAGTTCAGAAATGAAATATTTCTGGGAACAGACCTCGGATCTCTGGTTGCAAGGTGCGCTGATCGACAAACCAGCCGGTGTATTCACCTCATCTTCCTCCATGCATGGTGGTCAGGAAGCCAACCTGCTTGGTATGATGCTGCCGCTGCTACATCACGGCATGGTATTGCTCGGCCAACCCTATGACTGCCCCGCGTTGCATCAGACGCAAAGTGGCGGTACACCATATGGACCGACACAAGTAGCAGGTCACGCTGGCAAAGCGGTGCTGAGCACTCACGAAGCAACTTTATGTGTTGAATTTGGCAAACGTCTGGCGCGTTTTGCCGGGAAATTACGATGAAAGTTTTATTAGAACAACAAGTACCACTGGCAGCAAAAACCAGAATGTTGCTGCGGCTCGGTCAAACCGGCTTTTTAGCATTGTTTTTATTGATCCCTGCCTGGGTTCTGTGGCTGTCCCCACCAGAGATGGGCAGCCCACGGGTTTTACTGGCACTGTTATGGGGGCCTTTATGGCTGCCCCTTATCGGGATCTGGCAAGGCAAAGCTTATACTTTTGCCTGGGCTAACTTTATTGTGATGATCTATTTTGTGCATGGACTGACCCATCTGTGGATTAGCACAGGCCTGCCATTCTTTCTGGCAATCGCCGAGGTCCTGTTTGCCAGCCTGATGTTTTATGGTTGCACTTATTACGCGCGTGACAGGGGTAAAGAACTCGGTCTGAAAATCCCGAAACTCAAAGACGACCCGGTTGGACAATAAATTAACTGGCCGGCACGCCTTTGTATTTCTCTAACAACCTATTGATGGTTCCCTTCGCTTTCAACCGGCTGAAGGCTGTTAAAATAGCCTGACGCCGCGGTGACTGCTGACTGACCGCACAAAATACGCCCGGTGGCGCACTCCACATCGGTTCTGCGACAAAGTTTTCATCAAATTGTTGCTGGCCTATCAGGTAGAAATAGCTGAGGTCCACGGCCATGACTGCATCCAGCCGTTGCTGTGCCAATCGTTGCAGATTACTCTGTAAAGAACGCGCGTCATCGCGGATGATCAATCGCTCGGTAAATGCCTGTTGTAGTTCCGGATAGACAAAACCAAAAGTGGTCCCCACTCTTTTGTAATAAAGATCAGCGAGTTGGCGAACTGGGGGACTGTCACTGCGGCGAATAATCAGTTGCTGACTAAAAAACAGCGTATCTGTCCAGTCAAAGCGCTTGGGCTCAGTGACCCAATCCGGATTGAGAAAACAGCCGACCTCTGCATCGCCAGATACAAGCCAAGGCTCTAACCGAGCTCGGGGAATCGCCAGATATTGCACCTGGCTGCGTAATTCCAGACCCACCAGATCCAAAATATCCTTGGCCATCCCGCCAGACAAATATCCACCCTGATTGAATATGGCAAAAGGCACAGCATTGGTGTCACTGACCGCCGCTTTCAGCGGAGGCGACAGCACGTTGAGCGATTTAATGCCTTCAGCCTGCAAGCGGCCTGCACACAACAGCCCGGCAAACAAAAAAACGCCCAGACTTTTTAGAACGACACAACCAGTGGTCCGAAATTCTGACATATGAGGCACAACCGTTACTGACGCCTGAACCTTTAACATAACAAAAATTTGCCGGATTTTCAGCAGATG
>Ga0075154_10000597_pt1 | contig 29604 bp, 24 predicted proteins | sample JI71714BDNA_FD_70965 | JGI IMG/M metagenome (GOLD analysis project Ga0075154, IMG submission 70965) | Wastewater effluent complex algal communities from Wisconsin, to seasonally profile nutrient transformation and Carbon sequestration -... | ecosystem: Engineered > WWTP > Effluent > Algae...
GGTGAGCTTCTTCGCGACCAGTTCGCGTTGCCGCTGCCATTCGCGCTCGGCGTTGGCCAGTGCGACGCGCGTCTCGGCAAGCTGGGCGCGTGATTGCGCGGCCTGTGCGTCGGCGAGTGCAACCGTGCGTTCGACATCGGTGGCGTCGAGGCGGGCCATGACATCGCCCGCCCGGATCGACTGCCCTTCCTCGATCAGCACCTCGGCGACCTTGCCGGTGACTTTGGCCGACACCGTCGCGACTCGCCGCGCGGTGACGTAGCCCGTCGCCTCCAGGACAGCGCTCGGGCCGCCCGCAGAGGCCGCTGATTGCACGATCGCGGTGCGCACCTTGATCGGTTCCGCGTTCCCGCCACGCAGCCACAGTCCGCCCAACACCAGCAGACCCAGCACGGCGAGGCCGGCGATCCACGGCCATGGCCCGTGACTGGGCGCCGGCGCACGGGCGCCGCGATCGATCTTCAACTGCTTCAGCAATTCGGTGTCGGCCATCGGGGATCGCTCGGTAGTGAGGGAATCAGGCTTCGCGCAGGGCGACCGTCACCGGCAGGCGGGCGGCGCGCAGGGCGGGCCACAGGCCACCGATGAAGCCGATCGCCAGTGACAGCAGCACGCCGGTGACCAGCAGGTCGGCGGTGACCCGGAACTGGAACACGACCTGTGTGAAGCCCTGGCCGAGCGTGGTCACCGCGTAGTTGTTGAAGACCAGCCAGACCAGTGCGGCGCCGAGCAGGCCGCCGGCCAGAGCCAGCAGCATCGCCTCGATCAGCACGGAGGCCAGTACCGGCATGCCGCCGAAGCCGATGGCTCGCAGCGTGGCGATCTCGCGGGCGCGGGCAGCGACCGCTGCGAACATGGTGTTCAGTGCGGCAAAGATCGCGCCGATGCCCATGATCACGCCGACCACCCCGGAGAGCACGCCGATCTGCCGGCGGAAGTTCTCGGTCTGGGCGCTGAAGTAGTCGACCTCGCGCTCGACATCGACGTTCAGCCGCGGATCCTGCTTCAGCGCGGCGGCGTAAGCGTCGAAGGCGGCTTCGTTCTCCAGCTGCACCAGCACGCTGGACACGCCCTGGCGGTTGAAGGTGCTCTGCGCGGTGGTCAGGTCGGTCCAGACCTCGCTCTCGTGCGAGTCGCCGGTGGCGAAGATGCCGACGATCGCCCAGTCGGCACCGCGCAGCCGGAGCGTGCCGCCGACCGCGAGGCCGTCGAACTGCCGGGTTGCTGCCTTGCCGACGATCACCTCGCGCAGTCCGGGCTCGAAGCTGCGGCCTTCGACGATCTTCAGTTCACTGCGCATGGCGAGGCCGGCCGGCTCGACGCCGCGGAAGCTGACGTTCGCGGCAGTGCCGCTGCGGGTCAGTGGCAGCTCGGTGATCACCAGCATCTCGCCCGAGGCCAGCGGCTGTCCGTCGGCGCCGCGCAGCACGCCCGGAGCGCGGCCGACCAGCAGTTGGCTGTCCCGATCCAATCCGCTGTTCAGTTCGGCCTGACTGCCCGCCCGCAGCACGATGGCGCGATCGGCGCGGCCGGTGGCGGTGAGCGTCGCCTCGAAGCCGCGGCTCATCGCCAGCAGCGCGGTCAGTACGCCGACCACGCCCGCGAGGCCGACCACGATCACCAGACTCAGGCCCAGCCGCTGCGGGATGGCCTTCAGATTGATCCAGACGATTTCCAGCGTCGCATTCATCTCGGATTCTCCGGTTCAGCGACGCAGCGCGTCGGCGATGCGCAGGCGCATCGCGGTCAGGGCCGGCAGGATGCCGACCGCCAATGCCAGTCCGATCATGGCGCCGATGGCCCAGGTCCAGACCGTGGCGTCCATGCGGAACGGCGGGAAGCCGGGAAGGCTGCCCAGCACCGCCATCGCGCCGGAGGCGAGCAGCATGCCGCCCAAGCCGCCGATCATCACCAGCAGGACCGCCTCGGCCAGCACGAAGCTCATGACCTGCACATCGCGAAAGCCCAGCGTCTTCAGGATCGCCAGCTCCGGAATCCGCTCGCGGACCGCCTGCGCCATCGTGTTGCCGGTCAACAGCAGGATCGTGAAGAACACCGCGGCCAGGATCGCGTTGACGATCAGGCCGATCTCGCCGATCTGCTTGATGAAGCCGAGCTGGAAGTCCTTCTCGGTCTGCGTGCGGGTCTCGTCCGGCGAGTTCTCGAAGCGGCGGTCGATCTCGCGGGCGACCTCGGCCGCCCGATCCGGGTCGCCGAGCGTGACCGTGTAGGTGCCCGCGCCGCCGCGGCCGAACTGGCGGGCTTCGTCGAAGTACGCGAAGTTCAGATAGGCCAGTGCGTTGGTGCGCCGCTGCCAGTCCTCGTCCTTGCCGTCGAAGATGCCGACCACGTCCAGTGGCCAGGTCTTGTCGCCGTTCTGCTGCGGCCAGATGTTGCTGTTGAACGGCACCTTGTCGCCGACCTTCCAGCCGAAGCGATCGGCCAGCTGGCGGCCGACGATGACCCCGGTTCGGTTCTTGAGGAAGGCCTCGCGCTGCTCCGGTGCCAGGACCCACTCGGGATAGACCGCCAGAAACCGCTCCGGCTCGACGGCGAACATGGCGATGAAGTTGCGCGGCTCCTGGTAATAACCGCCGAACCACTGCTGGTACATCACCGCGTCGACGCCGTCGACCGACTCGATCTGCGGCAGCAGCCGCAGCGGCAGGGCCTGGGTGAAGGACACGCGAGCCTGGGTGACCAGCCGGGTGGCACCGACGAAGTCGCCGGCCGAGTTGAATAGCACGTTGACCGCCTGCAGCAGCCCGAACAGCAGGAAGGCCGAGACCAGCGACAGCAATGTCAGCAGCGTGCGGGTCTTCTTGCGGAACAGATTGGCCCAGATCAGCCCGAGGTACTTCACGTCTCCTCCCCGATCAGCGTGCCCTTGTCCAGATGGATCCGGCGGCGGGCGTACTCGGCCGCCTTCGGGTCGTGGGTGACCATCACGATGGTCTTGCCCTGTTCGCGATTCAGCGCCTGCAGCAGCCGCATCACGTCATCCGCGCTGGCGCGGTCGAGGTCACCGGTGGGCTCATCGCAGATCAACACGGTCGGGTCGGAGACGATCGCGCGGGCGATCGCCACGCGCTGCTGCTGGCCGCCCGAGAGTTCCTTGGGCTTGTGTGTCATCCGTTCTGCCAGACCGACGACGGTCAAGGCGATCTCGGCGTTGCGCCGGCGCTCGGCGCCCCCGAGGCTGGTCAGCAGCAGCGGCAGTTCGACGTTCTTCAGCGCGCTCAGATGCTCCAGCAGGTTGTAGAACTGGAACACGAAACCGACGTTGTGGGCCCGCCAGCGCGACAGCGCCGCCGAGGACAGCTGGTCGATGCGCTGATTGTCGACGCTGATCTCGCCGCCGGTCGGCACATCCAGGCCGCCGAGCAGGTTCAGCAGCGTGGTCTTGCCGGAGCCCGAGGGCCCCATCAGCGCCACGAAGTCGCCGGCCTCGATGGCCAGATTGATGCCATGCAGCACCTCGACGGTCTCGCGGCCGCGGGTGTAGTTCTTGGTGACGTTCCTGATCTCGACCAGCGCCATGGTGGCTCGTCCATTCCGAAGGGCTGCAGTGTTGCCGGGCAGGGTGTCCGGTCCCAGTGACGATCGTCATCAACGCGGTTGTTCAGCCGACCGCGATCGACAGGAAGGTCGCGTCGTCGTTCGGCGCGATTCCGCGGCCATGTCGGTCGAGCGCGTTCTGCACCAGTTCGACGTCCTCCTGCGGGCTGCGGCTGACCAGCAGCGCGTCGCTGATGCCGGCGAGACCGAACTCGCGTTGATCCGGGGCCCGGTGTTCGACCACGCCGTCGCTGTACAGCAACAGCCGGCCACCCGGTGGCAACTGCCAGCGCTCGGCCGTGAAGGTGGCCCACGGATCCACGCCGAGCGGAAAGGTACCGGTCAGCGGCAGCTTCCCGACGCAGGCCCGATGCCACAGGGCGGCATGGCTGTGGCCGGCGTCGATCACCTGCCAGCTGCCGTCCTTCGGGTCAAACAGCGCAATCCACGCCGTGACGAAACGGCCGCCGCCGACCCGGGCGACGTAACGGTTGCAGCGGGTCACCGCCTGCGCCAGATCGCGGGTCTCGCCCAGCGCGGCATGCAGATAGGCCTGCGTGCTGCCCATCAGATAGCCGGCGCCGACGCCGTGACCGGCCACATCGCCGAGCACCACGGCGATGCGACCGTCGGCGACGGCAAACAGGTCGACGAGGTCACCAGCGACCACCGCGCCCGGATGCAGATGGAAGCCGTACTGCAGCGGCCCGACCTGACCGCGTGGCGCTGGCGCGATCCGCCGCTGCACCTCGCGCGCCTGTTCGAGGTCGGCCTGCATCTGCCGCATCCGTGACTCGGCAGCGATGCGCTCCAGATTGCCGAGCGACAGGCCGGCCAGCCGCGACAGCGCGTGCAACAGCTCCGGCGCTTCGGCGCGCTGACGCGGGTCCGGTCGCTCGAAGACCAGTTGCAGCAGGCCGGCGGGTGCTTTGTCGACTTTCAGCAGCACCGACAGGGTCGGCAGCTTCAGGCCCTCGACCTCCAGCACGCCGGGGACCACGCCGCCCTGGCGGGCCGCGTCCAGTGCTTCGAGACCGGGCAGCGGCACGCCCTCGACCGGGCTGGCAGCCCAGATCGCGCCGTCCGGCAGCGCGCGCAGGCTGGCGCCAACAGCCGTGCAGCCGCGGCGGGCAAAGTCGACCAGCAGGGCGGCGAGCACCTGACGGTCGGCGGCCTGGCTGCTGCTGGCAGCGAACTCGACCAGCAGCTCCAGCCGCCGCTCGGCGGCCAGCAGCGGCTGCGCGACGATGGTGGCGCCGGCGGCGCGGACTGGGCCACCGAGGCTGATCGGCGCCGTCTCGATCCGGCGCAGCCGGAAGCGGAACGGGCCGATCCGCAGCCGGTCGTGTTCGCGCAGGCTGGTGGCCTGGTTGGCAGGCAACTGCTCGTCGTTGATGTAGCTGCCGCCGCGGCTGCCGAGGTCGGTGACGCTGAAACTCTGGCCGTGTCGATCGATGCGCGCGTGCAGGCGGGACACCGAGGCATCCGGCAGCAGCAGCTGACATTCGGCGCTGCGGCCGATCAGCAGCGCATCGCCAATGGTCAGCAGCTTCTCCGGCAGGGCCGGACCACCGACCAGCTCCAGTTGCCAGCTGCTCATGCCGGCCAGAAGCGGATCAGCGCCCAGACCGTTCCGGCTGACAGCGCGAGCAGCAGGGGCGCGCGCCACGCCGGCACCGGGGCGTAATCGGTGCCGACGTCGGGCTTGTTGCCGGTGATCATCGGCTTGATCAGATTGCGCTTCTTCACCAGCAGATAGCCCAGCACCGCCAGCACATGCAGACCGATCAGGGCCAGCAGCAGGTTCTGGACGCGCACATGCAGCGAGGACAGGGATTCGGCGAGGTCGTAGGAGACCCGTTCGGACAGCGGACCGAACCACTGGATCTCGTCGTTGGTGAACAGCCCGGTCACGGTCTGGAACAGCAGGGCGGCCAGCAGCACCACAGTCGCCCAGCCGCCGGTGGCGCTGTGGCCCAGCGTCTCCTCGGCAGTTCGCACACCCTTGACCTCGCGCAGCAGGGCTGCGGGGCCGCGCAGGAAGCTGCGGAAGCGGGCGTGGGTCGTGCCGAAAAAGCCCCAGAGCACGCGGAACAGCACCAGCGTCAGCACCACGTAGCCGAACCAGAAGTGGGCGTCCATGTCGAGCCAGCCCCACTCTGCGGTGCCGTAGGCGCCGACAACGCCGACGATCAGGCCCAGATGGGTCAGACGCAGCCACGGATCCCAGACGCGGGTCTCGGCCATGACGAATTCCTCCGGTGGTAATGCGAATCAGGGTGCCGAAAAAGGAAACGGCGGGGAAGCCCCGCCGTCTCCGTCATGCCTTCAACCGTGGATGATCGATCAGAACGACCACTCCGTGGACAGCGCGTAGCGCCGGCCAAGGATGTCGTAGACGCCGATGCCCGTGGTGCCGAACGGCGGTTCCTTGTCGAACAGGTTGGTGATCGCGAAGCGCACCACGCCATTTTCGGCAATGTCGTAGTTCACGCCGAGGTTCCAGGTGGTGTAGCTGTCGACGCGCAGGATGTCGCGCGTTTCGGGCGTGAAGGTCTGGTTGAATTGTGCCGAGCTCTGGTAATTCGACTGCAGGTTGACATTCCAGTCATCCTTGTTGATACCGAAGGAGAACTGGTACTGCCGCGAAGAATTGCCGATTTCGTCCTCGTCGAAGTTCCGAATGCCGAGTGCCAGCGTGGACAACTCGCGGTTGTTGAAGGCAGTAGCGCCAAAGTCGTAGGTCCAGCCGTCATCGGTCTGATAGACATAGTTCAGCTGACCGGTGATGCCGCGGAAGTCGACCGAGCTGAAGTTGGCGAAGCCGGTACGCACCGCCGGAATGGTGGTGCCACCTGCGAGGCCTGCCAAGATCTGGCCGTTGGCGGTGCGATTCAGACGCCGGCAGAACTCGTTGCCGTTCAAAGGATCGTTGCGGTTGAAGTTCGGATCGTCGTAGCAGAGATTGGCGATCTGCGTGCCGGTCAGCTGGCCGATGGCGTCGCGGATGTCGATCTCGACGTAGTCCATCTGCAGGCTCAGGCCCGGCACGAAGGACGGTTCCCAGACGAAGCCGAAGGTGCTGGCCTTGGCGTCTTCGTTACGCAGACCCGGATCGCCGCCGGTGATGCCCTGCTGCGAGGCACCGACGATGGTGGAATTGAAGTTGGTCAGGTCCTGATTCTGGCCAACCAAGCCCAGAGACCGGAACAATGCCTGGCAGTTCTGGAAACGCGGCGAATTCGGCGCGGCTGGGGTATTCGGAGTCGCGCGCCCGTTGATGAAGCGGCCATCACAGGGGTCGTCAACGAAGAAGAATGCGCTCGAGGTCGGTGTGAACAGCTCGGTGATCGACGGTGCGCGCAGTGAGCGGGTGCGGTTGCCGCGCAGTACCAGATCCTCGATCGGCCGCCACTGGACGCCGAAGGTCCAGGTGTCGAACTCGCCATTGACCGTGTTGTCGACGCGGCGGCCCTTGGCTTCGATGTCCAGGCTGTAGAACAGCGGGATCTCGTTCTGCGAGCCGATCAGCGGGATGCGGAACTCGGCGAAGAACTCGTCGGTGCTGAACTCGCCGCCATTCGGGCCGATCGGCACCGCGCGACCCAGACCACGGACCTGGAAGTCGTTCGGCGTGAACCGACCTTCTTCCTTGCGGTACTCGTAGCCGAGGTTGAAGTCGACCGAGCCGGCCCAGTATTCGAACAGCGTGCCGCCGACGTTGGTGTTGATGACCGTCTGCTTGAGCAGCGAATTGGCTTCGGTGATGCCGGTGACGTAGTTGCGGCCTTCGGCGCTGGAGCGGCCTTCGCCGAAGATGTCGATCGGCCGGCAGTTCGGGTCAGCGACCGGAATGCCGCCGCCCGGGATGGCCAGGCGGCCATTCGGATCGCAGACCAGCTGACCCGCGGCGTTGCGGGTCACGTTCATCGCGTTGACGAAGTTCTGCTGGTTCAGGACGGTCTGGAAGTTGTCGGCATCGCTGCGGCCGTAGGTCACCGAGGTGTCCCAGACGTAGTCGTAGTCGCCGACCTGGAAGTCCAGCGTGCCGCCGAAGACCGCGCGATACAGCTGGGTTTCGGTGCTGGAGTTGTTCTCGACCAGGTCGCGGGAGGCGCGCGACACGCGGAAGGAGGTGATGCCGTTGGCGGCCAGCACCGAGCGGGCCTGATCGGTCAGGCGCGCGTCGGTCGCCGAGAAGGTGATCGGCGCGCTCAGGCCGCCGAAAACCGTGGCGTTGAAGATCGGCTGGTCGACGATCTCGGTGCCCTTCGACTTGAAGTACAGGCCTTCGAAGTAGGTGCCGAAGTTGTCGGTGACCTGGAAGTTCGCCGTGCTGTACAGGTTGGCGCGGTCGAGGTCCGAGATGATCTGGCCGGTCTCGGTCAGATTCAGGCCGTCACCGCCGGAAGCGTCTTGTGGTCCGAACGGGATGCCGGGGTTGTATGGAATGATCTGGCCATTGCTGTCGAACTGCAGCCAGGTCGTGCCGGCGGTGCCGAAACCGCGTGGTTGGCCGGAGGCCAGTGCAGTAGCGCCGGTGGCCGGAAACAGCAGGCCGCCGTAAGTCAGCGGCGACAAGCGACGGTTGAAGGCCAGCACGGCGTTCGGAATGCCGTCGGTGCCGCTGGTATTGAAGGGGATCAGCGGGTTGGCACGGCCGTCATTGGCCGGGGTGCGACCCGGCAGCACGGCGGCGGAGCCGACCGTCGGATTGACCCCGTAGAAGATGCTGCGGCTGAAGACGTCGCGTTCGGACTGCCGCACACCCTCTGAGGTGTCCACCGAACCGGCGATCGTGAAGTTGCCTCGGCCGTCGGCGAAGTTGGTGCCCCACAGCACGCGGCCGTTGAAGCGCTGGTTGTCGCCCTTCTGGGTGGCGCCGATGGTGGTACCAACTTCCAGACCTTCATAGTCGCGGCGCAGGATCACGTTGACCGTGCCGGCGATCGCGTCGGAGCCATAGGTCGGCGCGCCGCCGACGGTCAGGTTGTCGACCTGCTCGACCAGCTGGGTCGGGATCGCGTTGAGGTCGACCTGCAGACCCGGCGCGGCCGGGCCGAAGATGGTGACCGGGTTCGAGGACACGAAGCGGCGGCCGTTGACCAGCGTCAGCGTGCGGTTCGAGCCCAGGCCGAAGCGGTTGACGAAGTTGACGCCGGCGCCGAAGGAGGCCTGGCCGCCTTCCGGCGTGACGCCGATGCCGAAGCCCGGGATTTCGTTCAGGGCGTCGGCGACGTTGGTCAGACCGCGCTTTTCGATGTAGGCCTTGCCGACCGAAATGGCCGGTTCCAGCGTGTCATAGCCGGCGCGCTTGATGCGCGAGCCGGTGACGGTCACCGCATCCAGCTGGGCGGCTTCGTCGGCTTCGTCGCTCGGCGGATCGTCCTGGGTCTGGGCGGTGGCCGGCAGCGAGAGCGCCAGTCCGAGCAGGGTGTAGGCGATCGCCTGGGCCAGCGGGCGACGCATCGGATTTCGGGTCATGGGAGCCTCCAGTGACGTGGGTGCAGGAACAGCGCGCGGGTACGCGGTGGCTGCGTACAGGCGAACGTAACAAAAGCCCAACCCCGGCGAAAGCTCGCATGACCGTCCTTCGCGGATGGCGTCGCCAAATCGGGATTTGTTTGCGCCGGTTCAGCACGGTGCGTAGGGCGTGCAGACCCTCGCACCGTGCGGAACTGGTCGGAGTGGCGGGTGCCTGCGCCTCAGCGGAGCTTTTGGAACGCCGGACTCGCGACCAGTCGCAGGGCGTCCAGTCGCAATCGCGCCTGCGGCAGGGTGGCCAGCACGGCGTCCAGATGCTGCTGCAGCGCGTCGATCTCGATATCGCGGACTGCGCCGCCCGAGCGCTTCAGGGCGCGCAGTCGGGTCAACTCGCCGCCGAACTCGGCGCTGGCGCGGGCGCGTGCCTCGGTGATCAGGCTCTGTGCACGCGTCTCGGTCGCGGTCTGCGCGGCACGCAGCATCGGCGGCACCAGCGTCTGCAGCACCCGCCGCTGCGGTGCCAGGTTGACCGGCGTCTCGTCGGCGCGGGCCACCAGTCGCGCGCTCGGCGCCCACTGGCGTACCGCCAGTCGGGTGTCGACGACGGTGGACAGCGGCTGCGGTGGCAGCCAGCGCTCCAGATCCAGCCGCTTCTCGGCGACGCACTCCAGCACGAACACCGCCTGGATCAGCACCAGTTGCGCCGGCATCCCCGGATCGATCAGCGCCGCGACGCTGCCCTCGTCGCTGGCGATCAGCAGGTCCAGCGCCTGCTGGATCAGCGGGTGATCCATGCGCAGCAGGGGAACGTCGTCGCGCGACAGGGCGAGGCGACGGTCGAAGGTCATCGTCTCGCCGCCCTCGCGGATGCCGCCGAGCCGATCGTCGGCGGCGTATTCGGCATCCAGCCGGAAGGTGCGCGGCCCGAGGTCGTCGGCATCGAGGCCGAAGTGCTCCAGCAGCTTGACCATGAAGTCGTCGGCCTCGACTTCCTCGTCGGCGGCAGCGAGTTCCTCGCGCAGCGCCTCGGCGCCGACGCTGCGCTGGGAAGCCAGCTCCAGCAGCCGGTCGCGACCCTCGTTGACCCGCCGACTCTGTTCTTCGTGCTGGCGGCGGGTGTCGCTGATCAGTGCGTCCAGCTTCTGGTGCGAGCCCGCGCGACCGTCGGCGACGGCCAGCGCCGCATGCACGAGGGAATCGCCGAAGCGCTTCAGCAGCGCCCGACCATCGGCCGGGCTTTCGCGAAGACCGTCGATGCCTTCGTCGATCCAGCGCGCCAGCGCGGCCTGCGGGGTCTCGGCGACCACCGCGTGGTGGATGCGGATGTCCTCGCGCTGGCCGATCCGGTCGAGGCGACCGATGCGCTGCTCCAGCAGGTCCGGGTCGAGCGGCAGGTCCCACAGCACGAGGTGATGGGCGAACTGGAAGTTGCGGCCCTCGGAACCGATCTCCGAGCACAGCAGCAGGCGAGCACCGGCCGGATCGGCGAAGTGCGCGGCGTTGCGGTCGCGCTGGGCCAGCGATAGGCCCTCGTGGAAGCGGGCGACCTTGGCGGGCGAGCGCAGCCGCAGCGCGGCTTCCAGCAGGCCGACCTTGCGGGCGGTGCGGCAGATCAGTACCACCTTCGCCGGCGCGACGCGGTCCAGCAGCGCGCACAGCCAGTCGAAGCGCGGATCGCGCAGCAGCGCCAGCACGTCCGGGTGCTCGGACTCGGCGATCGTGCGGCCGTCCGCCGTGTGCGGTGGTGGCACCGCTTCCAGCCCAACGTCCTGACGGAACTCGGCGAGCAGGGCGGCCTGCGCCGCGGCATCGTGCAGGGCGGGCAGGGTGGTCAGCTTGGGGCGACGCTTCGGGAAGCCGCCGACCGAGGCGCGGCGGTTGCGGAACATCACCCGACCGGTGCCGTGGCGATCGATCAGCGCGTCGAGGATGCGGTCCCGCTGGGCCGGTGTCGGCAGCTCGCCGAGACTGGTGACCAGTTCACGCTCCTCGCCCAGCACGGTGAGCAGCTGGGTCCGATCCTCGGCCGACAGCGTCGCGTCGTCGATCAGCCGACTGGCCAGGCGCGACACGTCCTGGAAGCGGGCGACTTCGCGGGTGAAGTGCTCCAGATCGGAGTAACGCGCCGGGTCCAGCAGCCGCAGCCGCGCGAAGTGGCCGCTCTGGCCGAGCTGTTCGGGCGTCGCGGTCAGCAGCACCACGCTCGGTGTCGACAGGGCCAGCGATTCGACCACCTGGTATTGCGGACTGGCTTCCTCGGGGCGCCATTCGAGGTGATGGGCTTCATCGACCACCAGCAGGTCCCAGCCGGCAGCGAGCACCTGCGCGGCGCGGGTCGGCGCACGGGTTAGGAACTGCAGGTCGGTGAGGATCAGCTGGTCGTCCTGGAAGGGATTGCGGCCCTCGCCATGTTCCTCGATGGCCTTGACCCGCTCCTCGTCGAAGATCGCCGGCTTCAGGTGGAAGCGCCGCATCAGCTCGATGAACCACTGGTAGACCAGCGGCTCGGGCACCAGGATCAGCGCGCGGGTAACCCGACCGGAGGCCAGCAGCCGCGACAGGATCAGCCCGGCCTCGATGGTCTTGCCCAGGCCCACTTCGTCGGCCAGCAGCACCCGCGGCATCGGCTGGCGCAGGGCGGCGTCGACCACTCGCAGCTGGTGCGGCAGCAGATCGACCTTGGCGCTGTGGATGCCGTAACCCAGCGCCCGCCGCGATTCGGCGCGACGCTTCAGGGCTTCCAGTCGCAGCTCGAACCGGGCGTTGGTGCCGAGGATCGCCGCCATCAGCCGCTCGTCGGCCGAACCGGAGGCCTGCTGGTCGTCCAGCTCGCTCTCGATCAGGCTGTGGCCCTCGCCGTGATAAGTGCGCAGGCCGGCCCGCTCCTCGACGCGTTCGACGGTGATTTCGAGATCCTTGCCGCGGATCCGGTCGCCGACCTTGAACTCGGCGCGCACCAGCGGGGCGCTGGCCAGTGCGTAGGTCCTGAGTTCGCCGGCGCGGGTGTAGACCACCTGCATCTGGCGGCCTTCCTGTTTCAGCACGGTGCCGAGGCCCAGTTCGGGCTCGGCGGTGGACATGTAGCGCTGACCGGGGACGATCATGGACATGGGGACCTCGTCACGAATGCGTGGTCTGGGCGGGCAGACCGGCGAGCGTAGCGGGCGTGGTCGGTAGCAGGGACCACGGGACGCAGAAACGCGCAACCCGGCCGGACGCCGGGTTGTCGCAGGGCTGGAGGGCGCGGCGGCTTACTTCTGCCGGAAGGTGATGCGGCCCTTGGTCAGGTCGTAGGGGGTCATCTCGATACGGACCTTGTCGCCGGTGAGGATGCGGATGTAGTTCTTCCGCATGCGACCCGAGATATGGGCAGTGACGATGTGGCCGTTGTCGAGCTGCACCCGGAACATCGTGTTCGGCAGGGTTTCGAGCACGATGCCTTCCATCTCGATGTGATCGTCTTTCGGCATACGCCTGTGTGTATTTCCTGTGGAGGTCGGCGGCAGAAGCGCCGCGACGGGCGCCGGAGTGTGCCAGCTTGGCTCTGGAATCGTGACCCCAGCGATGGATGGCGGCGGGCGACACTGCGGCATTGGTCAGCTTGGGGTGGGACAGACCGGCGGACTCGTCAGAAACACCCGGTAAAGGTCGAGCCGCATCACGGGACCGAGCGCTCACGGCGGGTCCGATCCCGGGGGCTCAATCCTCGGCCTCGATGGCAGCCCAGGGCAACAGGACTTCGGCGATGGTGCCGGGACCGTCGGGGTTGCTGCGCAGGACCAGACTGCCGCCGATCCGTTCGACCGCGAAATGGCCGAGCGCCAGCCCGAGGCCCATACCCTCACTCTTCGAACTGAAGCCGATCCGGCCGATCAGGTCGCGCTCTTCGCGACCCAGCCCGGGCCCGTAATCGCGGACCACAATCTTCAGCGCTTGCGGCCGTACCTCGAAGCTGACGTCGATCCGCGGGATTTCGCCGGTGCGGCTGGCCTGCGCGGCGTTGCGCATGAGGCCCAGCAGCAGGTGTTCGATGGCCGGATCCAGCCGCACCGTGCGACTGGCGACATCGGCCGGCACGGTCAGCCGCAGATCGACTTGCGGGAGCACCAGATTCAGGCGCTTGCTCAAGCCTTGGACCAGCGTCTCCAGTGAGGTCATCTGGAACGTGGTCTCCGCCGAGGTCGAGGCCAGCCGCTTCAGCGTATCCCGGCATTGCTCCAGCAGCGCCATCATCAGCTGGAAGTCCTCGCGGTCCTCGTCGCTGTCGGTGGCGTCGTGCTTTTCGCGGGCCAGCGTCTTCATCACCGACAGCGGCGTGTTCAGTTCATGGGCCGCGTCCGCGGCCTGCACCGCCAGCGCCAGCAGCGACTCGCCTCGCGCATACCGTTCGCGCAGTCGGCCGAGCGCCACCTGATGCTCACGGGCGCTGACCGAGGTGTGCAGCAGGAAGCCGCAGAGCATCGCCAGCGCCAGTGCGAAGTTGATCCACAGCGCGATGCTGATCCACGGACCCACGGCAATCTCGGGTCGGGCTTCCATCGGCAGCGGCAGATGAAAGCGCAGCAGCAGCAGCGTGATCACCGCGGTGGCCAGTGCCAGCACCAGCACATGCCAGCGCGGCAGCGTGCTGGCGGTCAGCGCGATCGGCACCAGAAACAGCGACAGGAACGGATTGCTGGCCCCGCCGCTCAGATACAGCATCGCGGTCAGCTGCAGGATGTCGATGCCGAGGTGCAGATAGACCTCGAACTCGCGCGCCGGACCCATCCGGCTGATGCGGACGCTGATCGCCGTGGCAATCAGCGCATAGACGCCGATCACCACGAACAGTGCGGTCAGCGGTAGTGGAATCTGCAGTCCGAAGCCGACGATCAGAACGGTGACGACCTGACCGACGATGGCCATCCAGCGCAGGCAGGCCAGCAGGTGCAGCAGGCTGTTGAGGGGAAGTTCGAGCATCTCGGCGCGGTTTGGGGGTCTGGAGGTGGACAGTGCCGGCTTGTACCAGCAGCTGTGGTCGACGTGACCATCTGCCGCAGCGATGGTGTCCGATTGGCGGCGTTGCGGTTGTCCGTGCGCTCCCGGACGATCGCCGCATCAACAGATGCGGGGCAGTCAGGATGCGCGAACTTCAGGTCGTCGCCGGGGTGCTGCGCGATCGTGACGGCCGCTGGCTGCTGGCCGAGCGGCCAGCCGGCAAGGCGGAAGCCGGTGCCTGGGAGTTTCCCGGCGGCAAGTGCGAGCCGGGCGAGTCGTTGGGCGAGACGCTGGCGCGCGAGCTGCACGAGGAGCTGGGCCTGACGGTCCGAGCTGCCGTGCATCGCGGCGCGGTGCTGCACGAGACGCCGACCCGTCGGCTGCGGCTGGAGGTGCTGGAGGCCACCGACTGGCGCGGCGAGCCGCACGGACGCGAGGGTCAGCGGCTCGCGTGGGTGCCGACGGCCGAGTTGCTGGCGCGGCCGATGCCGTTGCCGGATCGACCGATCGTCCGCGCGCTGGCGTTGCCGACCGGCTACGCGATCACGCCGACGCTGGCTGCCCAGCCGGGACCGACGACAGCCGGCCGCTGGCGGCAATGGTGCGCGGCGGTCGAGGCGCCACTCGCGGCGGGTGTACGGCTGATCTCGCTGCGCGATCGGGCTTCGGCGGAATTGCCCGCGCAGGCCACTTTTCTGCGGGAACGCGCCGCACAGGCCGGAGCGATCGCGCTGCTGCACGGCTCGCCCGCGATGGCTGAGCAGCTCGGCTTCGATGGCGTGCATCTGAGCCACGACGCGCTGATGATGACGTCCGAGTTGCCGGCAACGCTGTGGCGGGCCGCCTCCTGCCATGACGCCGTGTCGCTGCGACGAGCCGTGGAGTTGGGCTGCGATCTGGTCACGCTGTCGCCGGTGTTGCCGACCGCGAGCCATCCGGGCGCGGCGACGCTGGGCTGGGACGGATTCGCCGCGCAGTTGAATGCTGCCGGCCTGCTGCCGGACGAGCCCTACGGCTTCCGGCCGCGGGTGTACGCGCTGGGAGGCCTGCGACCGGAATACCGATCCGAGGCGGTGGCGCACGGTGCGCACGGCATCGCCGGAATTCGCGGCTGGCGCGCCGGAGCCGTGCTTCATGGCGTTTGAAGGTCTCTCGAAAGCCCCGATGCGACCTTCAAGGAGTCATCGCAACGGAGGGACTTTCGGAATCCTGCCAAGAGTCAACCGGGCTTTTCGGGGTTCCCGCGCGCCTCGAGGCGCCGACTCAGGGATCGAGCAGCGCGGGCAGGCCCTCGCGGGCGCTGATCGGCAGGTAGAGATCCACCGAGTCGGTCAGCGCCGAGGGCTCCGGGTTGACTTCGATCAGGCGAGCACCGGCTTGCCGGGCCAATGCGGGCAGGCTGGCGGCTGGCTGCACGATGCCCGACGTGCCGACGATCAGACAGACGCCGCCGCGGGCGGCGGCGGCCTGCGCATGGCTCAGTGCCAGCATCGGCAACGCCTCGCCGAACCAGACCACGTCCGGCCGACACCAGTCGCCGGGGCTGTGCGGCGAGGGCACCGGCTCGGCGTCGCCGTGCTTGCGCAGCCAGCCGGCGTCGACCAGTCGGCGGGTGCGGGCGCAGATCGTGCGTTGCAGATTGCCGTGCAGCTCGACAATCCGGGCACCCGTGGTGGCGAAGTCGCGGCCGGGCAGACCCGGATACTCGTCGGCAAAGGTGTCGGCCTCGACCTCGGCCTGCGCCCGGCCATGCAGACCGTCGACGTTCTGGGTGATCAGTGTGGTCTGCGGATGCCGCGCCAGCCAGCGGGCGAGGGCATAGTGACCGGCGTGCGGGCGGGCCTCGGCGACCAGATCTCGGCGCCAGACGTACCAGCGCCAGACGGTGGCCGGATCCCGCTCGAAGGCCTCGGGGGTGGCCAGATCCTCCGGTCGGAAGCGGGCCCACAGCCCGGTCTGCGCCTCGCGGAACGTCGGGATGCCGCTCTCCGCGGACATCCCGGCGCCGGTCAGTACCAGCACCGGACCGGCTTGCCGCAGGGCGGCGCGGGCCTCATCGAGCAGCGCCGCCTGCATCGTGTGGCCTCAGATCGCCGCGAGCACGGCGTCGGCGGCGCTGACCTTGAACTCGCCCGGCGCTTCGACCCACAGCTGCTCGACCACGCCGTCGTTGGCCACTAGCGCAAAGCGCTTGGCGCGGATGCCCATGCCGAAGCCGGTCGCATCCAGTTCCAGACCCAGCGCGCGGGTCAGCGCGGCGTTGCCGTCGGCCAGCATCAGGATCTCGGCCGGCACGTCCTGGCCCTTCGCCCACGCACCCATCACGAAGGCGTCGTTGACCGCGAGGCAGGCGACCGTGTCGATGCCCTTGGCCTTCAGCGCGTCGAGATGCTCGACGTAGCCCGGCAGGTGGCGGGCGCTGCAGGTCGGCGTGAAGGCGCCGGGCACCGCGAACAGCACCACGCGCTTGCCGGCAAAGATCTCGGCGGTCGTGATCGGCTTCGGGGCGCCGTCGGCGACGGTCGAGAGGCCGAGTTCGGGAATGCGATCACCAATGGCGATGGTCATGGAAGGGCTCCGTGTGGGGTGAAAGGGATGGCGGAGAATCGCAGCCCGCGTGTGACGGTGTCGATCACCGCCAGTGCTTGCGGCGATGCCGTTGTGCCGCAATGCCCATCAGCACACCGAAGCTGGCGAGCAGCGACACCGCCGACGAGCCGCCGTAGCTCAGCAGCGGCATCGGGATGCCGACCACCGGCAACAGGCCGGAGATCATCGCGGCGTTGACGAAAACGTAGACGAAAAAGGTCAGCGCAACCGCCCCGCCGAGCAGCCGCGAGTAGACGTCGTGGGCCTCGCTGGCCAGGTGCAAGGCACGCAGCACGACGAACAGATACAGCAGGAACAGGGCCGTGACCGCCAGAAAGCCGCCTTCTTCGCTGAGTACGGCGAAGATGAAGTCGGTATGCCGCTCGGGCAGGAAATCCAGCTGCGACTGGGTGCCGTTGCCGTAGCCCTTGCCGTCGAAGCCGCCGGAGCCGACCGCGATCCGGCTCTGTTCGATCTGCCAGCCGGTGGCCTGCGGATTGCGGCTGGGGTCGAGCATGTTCAGCACCCGCTCGCGCTGGTAGTCGTGCAGCAATGGCCAGGCCAGCGGAATCGCCGCCAGTCCGAGTACGCCGAACAGGGCAATTCGTGCCCAGCCCAGGCCCGCGAGGAACAGGACGAAGCCGCCGGCGGCACCGACCAGCAGCCCGGTGCCCAGATCGGGCTGGACGATGATCATGGCGGTGGGCAGGCCGATCAGTGCGACGCAGACGCCGATGTCGCGCCAGCCGGGCGGCAGCGGCCGGCTGTGCAGGTACCAGGCGACCATCATCGGCAGCGCCAGTTTGAGGATCTCGCTGGGCTGGAAGCGGAACAAGCCGACGTTGAGCCAGCTGTTGGCGCTGCGCCCGTCACCGAACACCGGCACCAGCGCCAACAGGCACAGACCCAGCAGGTAGGCCCACGGGGTGGCCTGCCGCAGCGCCGAGGGCTTCAGTCGCGACACCATCCACATGGCACCGAAGCCGACGCCGACCCGGATGCACTGTTTCAGCACCATGTCGGTGTCGCCGCCGCTGGCGCTGTGCAGCAGCCCGATGCCGATCGCCGACAGCAGCAACAGCGCGGCCAGCAAGGGCATATCCATCCGTGGCGGGCCGATGAAGCCGCCCAGCCAGTACTGCAGCTTGCGCAGCGTCAGGCTCATGGCGGACCGGACTCCGCTTCCGCAGCGGCATCCGCGTCGCGCGCTTCGGTGTCGGTCGGGTCCACGGGTTCGGAGGTGTCCGCGGCGTCCTCGTTGCCGTCGGTCGCGTCGATGTCGCCGGCCTCCGGATCCGCTTCAGCGGACTCCTCGGTCTGGTCCGGAGGCTGTGCTTCGGCTGGCGGCAGACCGAGTACGGCATCGCCCACGGTGGACGGCGTTCCCGGCGGCAGCAGCCAGGCGTCGAGGATGCGCTTGGCCACCGGCGCTGCGGCGCGCGAGCCGCTGCCGCCGTGCTCGACCACCACGGCGATCGCGATGGTCGGTGCCTCGGCGGGTGCGTAGCCCATGAACAGCGCCATGTGCCGCAGCTTCCGACTGACTTCGCTCTCGCGATAGGTGCCGCCGCGCAGTCCGAAGGTCTGCGCGGTGCCGGTCTTGCCGGCGACCTGGTAGGGACTGCCCTGACCGACGGCGCGGGCGGTGCCGGTCGGGCCATGCAGGACCGCGACCAATCCCTCGGTGATGGCCTGGAGGTGTGCGGGGTTCATCACCACGCCAGCCTGCGGTGCCGGTCTGGGCGCGGGCTGCAGCGCGGCATCGTGGGCGGCGCGGGTGGATCTCAGCAGGCGCGGTGCGTGGACGGTCCCGCCGGCCGCCAGAATGGCGGTGGCATGGGCGAGCTGCAGCGGGGTCACGACGTTGTAGCCCTGACCGATGCCGACCAGCGCGGTCTCACCCGGGAACCAGGCCTGATTGAAACGGGCGCGCTTCCAGTCGCGGGAGGGCAGCACGCCGACCGCTTCGGCGTTCAAGTCGATGCCGGTGGGCTGGCCGAAACCGAAGCGCGTCAGATAGTCGTGGAAACGGTCGATGCCGAGGTCCAGCGCCAGCGACAAGTAATAGGTGTTGACCGACTGTGCCAGCGACTCGCGAAGGTCGATCATGCCGTGGCCGCCCACCTTCCAGTCGCGGATGCGCTGCGTGCTGCCCGGGATGGTGAAGGCGCCGGTCGAGGGCACGCGGGTGGCTGGGGTCCGCAGTCCGTATTCGAGGCCGGCCAGGGCGACGAAGGGCTTCAGGGTGGAACCCGGCGCGTAGCCGCCACGCAGCGCCCGGTTGAACAGGGGACGTTCGGGATCGGTGTTCAATGCGTTGTAGTCGCGGAAGCTGATTCCGCCGACGAACAGGTTGGGGTCGTAGGCGGGCAGGCTGACCAGCGCCAGCACCTCGCCGTTGCGCGGGTCGATGGCCACCGCCGCGCCGGTCTCGTTGCCGAAGGCCTCGATGGCGGCCAGCTGCAGCCGTGCGTCGACGCTCAGATACAGATCGAGGCCGGGCACCGGCGGTTGCCGTTCCACGGTGCGCAAGGCGCGACCGAGTGCATTGGTCTCCACGATTTCGCGACCGACCCGTCCATGCAGCTGGTCTTCGTAGACCAGCTCGATGCCGTCCTTGCCGATGTGGCTGGTGCCCCGATACGCCTCGCGCAGCTCGCGTTTCTCGGCGATCCGCGCCTCGTCCTCGCTGCTGATCCGGCCGACGTAACCGAGGATGTGCGCCAGTGCCGGTCCCATCGGATAGGTGCGCAGCGGATACGGCACCACCTCGAAGCCCGGAAAACGGTGCTGCTCCAGTGCGAACCGGGTCAGCTCGGCTTCGCCCAGCCGCAGCTTGACCGGTACGCTCTGAAAGGCCCGATGGCGCTGGCGCTCCTCGGTGTAACGGGCAATGTCGGCGTCATCGAGGCCGATCACGGGTCGCAGGGCTTCCAGTGCCACCGCGACATCGCCGGCGCGCTCGGGAATCACCTGCAGGCGCCAGGCCAGCTGGTTGTCGGCCAGCAGCCGGCCCTCGCGGTCGAAGATCAGGCCGCGGGTCGGCGGCAAGGGCCGCACCTTCAGCCGGTTCTGTTCGCTGCGCGCCTGGTACTGGGCGTGGTCCACCACCTGCAGGCGGAAGTAGTGCGCCATCAGCACCAGCACGCCGAGGGCGACGGCGACGCCCGCCACCAACGCGCGGCGGCGGAACAGGGCGGCTTCGTCCTCGCTCTCGCGCAGTCGGCTCATCGCGATCCGGCACCGCTCGACCGCTGCCGATAGCGCAGGCGGTCCAGGGTCAGGAACAGCCAGGGCCAGAGCAGCGTCGAGCTGGCCAAGTCCAGCCACTGGCTGGTCGGCGGCAGACTGAAACCGGCGACCAGCTGGATCCACAGCGCGATGACGCGGTCATTCACCAGCAGGGCCAGGACGGCAGCGGTCTGCTGCGCCAGCGGAAAGAAGCGCAGCCGCTGGCGGAAGCGCAGGACCAGATACACCAGCACGGCGCAGCGCAGCGCCTGCTCGCCAAGCAGCGCACCGGACAGCAGGTCAGCGCACAGGCCGATCAGGAAGGCGGTGCCGACGCCGACGTGCTCGGGCTGCTCCATCGCGAAATAGATCAGTACCAGCGCCAGCATCAGCGGCTTCACCGCGAGAAACCAGCCCGGGCCGGGCAGGAGCGCAAACAGCAGCGCCGCCGCAGTGGCGAACCAGAACAGAAGTGCACTGCTGCGCATCAGCCGGCCGCCTCGGTCGGGGGTGCAGCGGTAGCCGCCGCTGGCGTCGGCATGGGCGGACCTTCCATCAGTTGGGGTTCCACCAGCGGCACCGGGGTCAGCAGCAACTCGCGGCTGACCTGCAGTCTGGCGGCGGGCTCAACCTCGACGCTCAGAAAGGCTGCCCCATCGTCGCGGCTGACCCGCAGCACGGTACCGACCGGAAAGCCGGCGGGAAACCGCCCACCGAGGCCGGATGCGATCAGCGCATCACCGCTGCGGATGTCGGCGGTCAGCGGCACCGAATCGATCCGCAGCGGCGCATCGAGGCCGCCGCCCTGGGCGATCGCGCGCAGTCCGGAGCGGCTGGCCAGCACCGGGATTGCGTGGTCCGGGTCGCTCAGCATCAGCACCTCGGCCTGTTCCTGGCCGACCCGGATCACCTGGCCGTAGACACCGAAGGCATCAAGGGCGGCATCGCCGATGCGTACCCCGTGGCGGGTGCCGCGATCGACGCGGATCCGTGCGCGGCTGCTGCCCAGATCGACCTCGATGACCCGGACCAGCATGCCGGTCAGTCCTTGCGGCGCGGCTTCCAGCAGTTGCTGCTGACGCTGCAGCTGTTCCAGCGCGGCGCGCATGGAAAACGCCTGCTGCTGACTCTGCAGCAGACCTTCCTTCAGGCGCTGGTTCTCGGTGGCCAGTTGCTCCCGCTCCACCACGACATAACGCAACCATTGCGCGCCGCGGGCGGGGAGCTCGGCAAGCAGCAGGATCGGCTCGGCTACATGCGCGGCAGCGGAACGCAGGCCTTCGAGCGCCGCGAAACGCCGGTCCAGCACCATCAGTGCGACGGCGAAGCCGATGTAGCCGACCAGCCGCAGCACACCGGCAGCATCGCCCTGCGCCTTGACGGCGGCGTGTCCGCTCATCCGCGGTACGGCCGTCAGTCGTTGGCGAAGTAATCGGGGCCGTGCTGATCGATCAGTTCCAGCGCCCGACCGCCGCCGCGGGCGACGCAGGTCAGCGGATCCTCGGCAATCTGCACGTGCAGGCCGGTCACTTCGCTGATCAGCTTGTCGATGTCGCGCAGCTGCGCGCCACCACCAGTCAGGATGATCCCGCGCTCGGCCACGTCCGAGCACAGTTCCGGCGGCGTCCGTTCCAGCGCGGCCTTCACCGCCTGGCAGATGCCTTGCAGCGGCTCGTGCAGGGCTTCCAGCGTTTCGTTGGAATTGATCGTGATGTGGCGCGGCACGCCCTCGGCCAGGTTGCGCCCGGACACCTCGATCTCGCGGACCTCGCTGCTCGGGAACGCGCAGCCGATCTCGATCTTGATGCGCTCGGCGGTGGACTCGCCGATCAGCGTGCCGTGGTTGCGACGCACGTAGTTGATGATCGCGTCGTCGAACTTGTCACCGCCGATCCGCACCGATTGGGTGTGGACGATGCCGTTCAAGCTCAGCACCGCGACCTCGGTGGTGCCGCCGCCGATGTCGATCACCATCGCACCGCGGGCTTCATGAACCGGGATGCCGGCGCCGATCGCTGCGGCCATCGGCTCCTCGATCAGCCGCACGTCGCGCGCGCCGGCGGCTTCGGCTGAATCGCGGATCGCGCGCTGTTCGACCTGGGTCGAGCCGCTCGGGACGCAGATCAGCACCCGCGGGCTCGGCCGGAACAGCCGGCTCGGGTGGGCGCGCTTGATGAAGTGCTGCAGCATCGCCTCGGTCATCTCGAAGTTGGCGATCACGCCATCCTTCATCGGTCGGACCGTCATGATGCTGCCCGGCGTGCGGCCGAGCATCCGTTTGGCCTCGGCGCCGACGGCGGCGACCGAGCGCGGGCCGCCGGGGCCGCGGTCCATGCGGACCGCCACGACAGAGGGTTCGTTCAGGACGATGCCCTGGCCGCGGACGTAGATCAGGGTGTTGGCGGTGCCCAGATCGATCGACAGATCGGTCGAGAACAGGCCGCGGAGCTGCTTGAACATGGGATCGGGGTCCGGCGGAGCGCGGGGATTCGCGCGGGGAGCAGGCAGTGACGCCGCCACGCCGCGACAGAAAGAACGTGTGAATCAAGCCAGCGTAGCGGTGCGCAGCTGAAGTGGACAAGGCAACACGTTGTCGGCTTCAGCCAGTCTTCGCCCTTCGCGAGGCGGTTCCGGCGCTCACGCGGCCTCGGCAAGTGTTGCGGCTTCAAAGCCTTGTAACTCGCCGCGGCTTGCACGCGGCCGAGGGCGCTGGATAGCATCGAAAGAATGTTCCACGCGCCACGGATGGCGTCGTGCCCGAATACTGGCGCCCGCCCGTGCAGGCGCCCCGAAAGCCGCATGCTGCGGCACTCGCAAGGCAGGGAGGCCAAGCATGCTGATCTTGACGCGCCGCGTCGGGGAAGCCCTGATGATCGGTGACGACATTGTCGTCACGATTCTCGGGGTCAAGGGCAATCACGTGCGCGTGGGCATCAAGGCGCCGAAGGATGTTGGCGTTCATCGTGAGGAGATCTATGTGCGGCTGCACGACGACAGCACCAACAGCCCATCGCGGCTCGAACCGACGGACTGACTGAACACGAAACTCGGCGCGGCTGTTGCGTCGCTCCCCTGAAACGCTATGCTTTCGCTTCTGGACAGTATGCAAGTCCAGCCCCGGAGAGATGCCCGAGAGGCCGAAGGGGCTCCCCTGCTAAGGGAGTATGGGTGCTAAAACATCCATCGAGGGTTCGAATCCCTCTCTCTCCGCCAGAACCGCCCATCGGGCGGTTTTTTGTGTCCGCGATTTCGCGAAAAATCCGCTGATTCTCAATTAAATCAATACTTTATCAGCTGTTCTTGCCTCTCTCGAGCGATGCTGGCGGGTCGCGGGCGCTCGTGAGTGGCGCGTAGGATGCGCTCTGTTAGTGAGTTGGTTGGGTTCGGCGTCAGGACGGCGCCGTGTCCTGAAGCTCCAGCATCTGCTGCCACGCTGCGCGCGGGGACAGGCCTGCGCCCAGGGCGCGGCGCCAGGTCTTTGCGCCACGCGCGCCGACCACATAACCGTGCAGGTGGCGTCCCAGATGGCGTGGCGACAGTTGGAGCTGCTCCAGATAGGCGTCGAGCGTGTCCAGCAGCTCGCGGTCGTCAATCGCGGCAGTGCCCCACCACTGCGCTTCCAGGGCCTGCAAGAGGCGCGGCGTGTGGTATGCGGCGCGTCCCAGCATGACGCCGTCCAGGCCGCCTCGTAGCGCGGCGTCGCAGCTTTCGATCGCGGTCAGCCCGCCGTTCAACACCACGCTCAGTTCCGGGCGTTCGGCCTTCAGTCGGTACACACGGTCGTACCAGAGCGGCGGGATCTCGCGGTTCTGCTTCGGATCGAGTCCTTTCAGCCAGGCCTTGCGGGCGTGGACGATGAAGACGCGGCAGCCGGTGGTGGCGACCGTGTCGATGAAGGCCCGGAAGTCGTCGTAGGCATCCAGTTCATCGACGCCGAGTCGGCACTTGACCGTGACTGGCACCGAGACACGGGCCTGCATGGCGGCGATGCACTCGGCCACCAGCGTCGGCTCCTTCATCAGACAGGCGCCGAAGCGGCCGGCCTGCACGCGATCGGACGGGCAGCCGACGTTCAAGTTGATCTCGTCGTAACCGAAGTCCACGCCGATGCCGGCAGCCTGCGCCAGCTTGGCCGGATCGGAGCCGCCGAGTTGCAGGGCGACGGGGTGCTCGGCTGGACTGAAGCCGAGCAGGCGCTCGCGCGGGCCGTGGATGGCGGCATCGGCGACCACCATTTCGGTGTACAGCCGGGCATGCGGGGCCAGCAGCCGGTGGAAGAATCGGCAGTGCCGATCGGTCCAGTCCATCATCGGGGCGACACAGAGCGCCCACGGCGAGTCGGGCGGTTTCGGCAGGATCGTCATGCAATATCTCCGGCCCAGACGGAAACGCCGCGGAGGCCGCGGCGTTTCCGGTGAGGCTCAGCGGGGCGGCGAGGATCAGCCGACGTCGACGGCCTTCATCGACAGGCGGATGCGGCCCTGGTTGTCGACTTCCAGGACCTTGACGCGCACCGCGTCGCCTTCCTTGAGCTTGTCGCTCACCTTCTCGACGCGATCGGCGGAAATCTGGCTGATGTGCACCAGACCGTCCTTGCCCGGCAGGATGTTGACGAAGGCGCCGAAGTCCATCAGACGGACGACCTTGCCCTCGTAGATGCGGCCCGGCTCGACGTCGCTGGTGATCATCTCGATGCGACGCTTGGCCTCGTGGGCGGCCGCGGCGTTGCTGGAGGCGATCGTGATCGTGCCGTCGTCCTTGATGTCGATCGTGGTGCCGGTCTCGCGGGTCAGGGCCTGGATCACCGAGCCGCCCTTGCCGATCACTTCGCGGATCTTCTCCGGGTTGATCTTCATGGTGTACAGACGCGGTGCATAGGCCGACAGATCATCGCGCGGGGCGGTCAGCGCCTTGCTCATCTCGCCGAGGATGTGGCGACGGCCGGCCTTCGCCTGCTCCAGCGCCACCTTCATGATTTCCTCGGTGATGCCGTCGATCTTGATGTCCATCTGCAGCGCCGAGATGCCGTCGTGGGCACCCGCCACCTTGAAGTCCATGTCGCCGAGGTGGTCTTCGTCGCCAAGGATGTCGGACAGGACGGCGAAACGCTCGCCTTCCTTGATCAGGCCCATCGCGATGCCCGCGACCGGCGCCTTGACCGGCACGCCGGCGTCCATCAGAGACAGCGAGGAACCGCAGACCGAGGCCATCGACGAGGAGCCGTTGGATTCGGTGATCTCGCTGACGATGCGGATCACGTAGGGGAAGTCGGTGTCGGTCGGCATCACGGCGGTGACGCCGCGCTTGGCGAGGCGGCCGTGGCCGATTTCGCGGCGCTTGGTGCCGCCGAAGCGACCCACTTCACCGACGCAGTACGGCGGGAAGTTGTAGTGGAACATGAAGGGCTCCTTGCTCTCGCCCTCCACCGCGTCGATCAGCTGCGCGTCCTGGCCGGTGCCCAGCGTGGTGACCACCAGCGCCTGGGTCTCGCCGCGGGTGAACAGCGCCGAGCCATGCACACGCGGCAGCACGCCGACCCGCACGGTGATCGGGCGGACCGTGACGCGGTCGCGGCCGTCGATGCGCGGCTTGCCGTCCAGCACGCGGTTGCGCATGGAGTTGTATTCGTAGGTCGAGAAGGCGGCCGCCAGTGCGCCGGCATTGATCTCGCCCGATTCGATCCGCGGCTTCAGCGTTTCGAACAGCTCGCCCTTCAGGACGGACACGGCAGCGCGGCGTTCCTTCTTGCCGATGATGCTGTAGGTCGCCTCGAAGCGATCGCCGATGGTGTCGTGGACCAGCTGGTTGATCACGCTGGCGTCGGCCGGCGGGGTCCAGGCCATCGGCGTGACGCCGACTTCGGCAACCAGCTCACGGATCGCCTGGATGGCGGCCTGCTGGGCACGATGGCCGAACATCACCGCGCCGAGCATGACTTCCTCGCTCAGCAGCTTGGCTTCGGACTCGACCATCAGCACGGCGTGTTCGGTGCCGGCGACCACCAGTTCCAGCTGCGAGGTCTTCAGCTGCGTGGCGGTCGGGTTGAGGATGTACTGGCCGTTGGCGTAACCGACCTTGGCAGCGCCGATCGGGCCACCGAACGGGGCGCCGGACAGCGCGACAGCGGCCGAAGCACCGATCAGCGCCGGGATGTCGGCGTCGACTTCCGGGTTCAACGACAGCACCGTCGCAACGATGTGGACTTCGTTGTAATAGCCCTCGGGGAACAGCGGGCGCAGCGGTCGGTCGATCAGGCGACAGGTCAGGGTCTCCTTTTCGGTCGGGCGACCTTCGCGCTTGAAAAAGCCGCCGGGAATCCGGCCGCCGGCGTAGAACTTCTCCTGATAGTCCACGGTCAGCGGGAAGAAATCCCGACCTTCCTTGGCCTTGGGATCGACCACGCAGGTCACGAGGACTACGGTTTCGTCGATCGAGACCACCACCGAGTTCGCCTGCCGGGCGATTTCGCCGGTTTCCAGCGTCATGGTGCGATCGCCGTACTGGAACTGCTTGACGTGCTTGCTCACCTGCAATCTTCCTTCCATTCAATGCTTTAGCGTGTTGGCCGAGCTGCATGGAGTCCGGCCGTTTCCGGCGGTTGCGCCGAGTGACGGAGGCAAGGCCCTGCTTGCAAGGCGTTGCCTCCGGCCCTCGAAACGCAGCCGGGACCGATCACGAGGTCCAGTCGCGCCCAAAACAAACGCCGATGCAGCGGGCGAGCCTGCATCGGCGTTGCGGTCAGGTCCGCGCGAGAGAGCCGGGAGAGCTCAGTGGCGGAGGCCCAGCTTCTGGATCACGTCGCGGTAGCGGGCCTGATCCTTGCGCTTCAGATAGGCCAGCAGCTGGCGACGCTGGTTGACCATCTTCAGCAGGCCGCGGCGACCATGATGGTCCTTCTTGTGGGTCTGGAAGTGCTCGCGCAGGCCCTCGATGCGCGCCGAGAGCAGGGCGACCTGCACTTCGGGCGAACCGGTGTCACCGGGCTGGCGGGCGAAATTCTGGATGACTTCGGCGGACTGTTCGGCAGTCAAGGGCATGGTGTGTCTCCTGGGAGCAAATGCTGGATCAGCGCCGGACCCAGCCGCGCGTGTGCCTGCACGTCGGGCCGAGTCTGGCGTCGGGATGGGGTCGAGCGGGGCGGAGTGTAGGCGCGCTGTGCAGGACTGGCGATCGCTGCGGCCTGGGTCGTTCAGGGCTTGCGTCGTGCATCAGGCCGGCTGGTCCGGAATCAGGCGGTTCTCGATCCAGTGGATCTGGTCCTTGATCCGGAGCTTCTCTTTCTTGAAGCGGCGGAGGGCAAGCTGGTCGCTCAGCGGATCGATGGCCAGCCGCTCGATCAGATGGTCCAGATCACGGTGACGTTCACGTAACTCGAAGAGCTTCAAAGCCAGCCCGCCGGGATCGTCGCTCCACATGGCCGGTTTGCTCGGAGCCTAGAAAGACAGGCGATAGCCCAGCTCGAACTCGACCTGAGCGCCGCTCGCCTGCTCGCGGCGGAACAGAACCGGACCGAGGAAGTAGCTGTCCGGTGCAAACGCCGCCGATACCGACAATTCGCCGAGGCCCAGCCGATCGCGGAATTGCAGCGACCAGTTGTACCCATCCGAGAGCGCCAGCGCCTCCTGCAAGGCGTCGGACGTCGGCTCGGGCTGTTGCCGGGTAGTGAGCTGCAGACTGAGTTGGCGATCTGCAGTGAAAGCGTGATCCAGTGCCAGCGAATACACGGTCAGATCCCGCCATTCGAAGCGCGGACTGCTGGCGTCGCCAAGCAGGCCCATCACGCTCGCCGGCAAACTGCGGCTCAGGAAAGGATCGACACGGCTGTAGAACAGATGATCAGCGCCCAGACGCGCGGAAGTGCCCCCCGTCAGGCCCACGCTCAACTCCAACTGCATCCGGCCTGGCAGGTCGAACTGACCCGGATCGGCGTACGCGCCGGTCACTTGCCGGAACGGTGCCATGCGCACCTGACTCTGTGCGGCCGCTTCCAGCGAGATCGAGTCACCCAGCTCGGTCTGCAGCTGCACAGCCACGGCCTTGCCGGTCGGCAGATCCGCCCAATCCTGTTGTTCCGGCAATACGGTAGGCGCAGCGCGATAGCGCAGGGTGTTCGACGCATAAGCCTGCTGCGCCAGCACTGCTTGCAGTTCGATGCCGGTAATGTCGTTCGAGAACAGCACGAGTGGCGCATGCACGCCTTGCGTGCGCACGCCATTGGCGGCGCCGGTCAGGCTGCGGAAGTTTGCCGGGTCCGCGTCCAGGGAACGCAATCGATCCGACGGTGTCAGGTTCAAGGTCCAGCCCGACAGCCGGCCATGCCGGTCGAGGTCGGCGCTGATGGCGCGACGAAGCGCACTGCCGGAAACGCTGCCCGGAGCGGCGGTCGGCTCCGCGCCGAGCTGCACCATGGCATAGGCACGCCAGCGCGCACCCAGTGGAGAATCAGTGGCCGAAGCGTCGGCGGCGGCGAAAAAAAGACAGAGCGGCAGCATCGCTACCGCTCTGAAAGGAACCCTGTTCGCCCTTGCCTGCATACGCCCCTTGCGGTGGACAGCACTGTTGCGTCCAACGTGGTGGATGATGCAAAAACGCAACAGCAACTGTCAAGCCTTGCTGCCACGGCAGCCTCCCTTCTCAAAAAATCAATGGAAATCAGATGCTTGAGCCGAAGACGAAGGTTGTTGCAAAAACGCCACAGCGACCTGTGGTGCTGGTGGTCGCTGGATCGGACTCCGGCGGTGGTGCGGGGATCCAGGCCGACATCCGGGCCATCACGGCGCTGGGCGCACATCCGCTGACCGCGGTGACGGCGCTGACCGCGCAGGACAGCCGTGGCGTCCATGCCGTCCAGCCCACCGATCCGGCGGTGCTGCGCAAGCAGCTGCGCGTGTTGCTGGAAGACTATCCGGTCGCCGCGATCAAGACCGGCATGCTGGCCGACACGACCGTGCTCGGCATCGTGCTGGAGGCGCTGGAGCGGGTGCCCGATCTGCCGCTGGTGGTCGATCCGGTGATGGTGGCGACCACTGGCGCGCGCCTGCTGGCGCCGGAGGCCATTGCACTGCTGCGAGAACGACTGTGGCCGCGCGCCAGCGTGATCACGCCGAACTGGCCGGAGGCGCTGGTGCTGGCCGACCTGCCGGCCGATGCCCGGATCCGGCCGCGCGAGCTGCTGGAACGCTTGCGGGCGCGCTATGGCGTGCCGGTGCTGCTGAAGGGCGGACACGTCGAGGCTGCCGGCGATCGGCTGACCGATTGGCTGGACATCGGCGATGGCCGGCCGCGCAGTTTCCACAGTCGGCGGCTGCCGATCCGCCCGCACGGTACCGGCTGCAGTCTGGCTTCCGCGATTGCTGCGGGTCTCGCCGCCGGTCTGCCGCTGGAATCGGCCGTCGCCGCGGCGCTCAAGGCGCTGAGGCAGGCGCTGGTGCACGGGCAGACGTTGGGGCAGGGTGGTCTGACGATTCCCGATTTCCACTGGCGCGTGAAGTCGCCACGCGGGTGATGACGCCGAGTCGATGCCGCGCCCGCCTACACTGGCGAACGCCCACCTTGTCCGGAGACTGCCGATGGCCTTGCATCCCGCCCTGATGACCACCACCGAACGGGCGGCCGTGCCCGTGCATCTGGTGGCGCCCGCCGATCTGGGTACGTGGCGCGATGCGCAGCCGGTGGCGACTCGGCAGTGGCTGGAGGCCGTCGGGGCGACGCCGAGGGCTGGCACGTGGACCGCGCTGCCGGGGACCGACGGTGCGCTGGCCGGCG
>Ga0075154_10000610_pt1 | contig 29416 bp, 22 predicted proteins | sample JI71714BDNA_FD_70965 | JGI IMG/M metagenome (GOLD analysis project Ga0075154, IMG submission 70965) | Wastewater effluent complex algal communities from Wisconsin, to seasonally profile nutrient transformation and Carbon sequestration -... | ecosystem: Engineered > WWTP > Effluent > Algae...
CTCACGCAACGCGGTATGTGAGAAGATAAAGCGTAATGGAACATCTAAAGACAAAAGACGTTCTTTCTCCCGCATAATCAATGAATAGGTATCTTCATCATCCTTAGTCGAACCGTTGGTATCCTTCACAAGCCCCTTTTTATCTTGGGAAAAATAGCCGTTGTGTACTTCATCGACAGGGAAATTCAGTAGCCCCTTGTATAAAGGCTTTTGCGTAAGCTCCTTATAGGCTTCTTCAAACCATTGCCCTAGCTTCCCTAAACTGGTGGTGCCATCATCATGGTATTGACGATAGTTAGACACTTTATCGATGAAAAAAAGTGAAAGCACCTTGATGCCCTTGCCTTTGACCGCAAGTTCTTTTTTCAAATGCTGTTCAACGGTTTCATAGATTTGAGCCCGCATCACTTCGCCATCTAAACCACCAAGCTGTTCACCTAAACGAACTAACTGGCCATTACTAAATTCGATGTGCTCAATGCCTGGTTCACAGCTGATATTGGCAACAATCCAGCCGTGCTGATATTCCTGACGTTCTTTCGAAGCAGTGAACAAGTCAGACCCTTGCTTGACTGTGACTGACTTTTTGGCTGGACCGGTTTTCTCTTGAACGTTGATTTGCAGCTTCGCTTTAATACCGTTTTTGTTATCCACTTCTTTCAGTGCAACATAGGTATTGTTAAAGCTTTGCTCTTCAACCATGCTGGCAACCTCGATACGTTTCACCAGCCTTAAATCATAAGCCTCTATCGGGCCTAAGCTGTAAATCAGGTTGTATGGGTTTTTATGCGTTGCCGAATATCGTAATGTGCAAAGCGGGTTTAGGTTATGTAGTGCTTCAGCCCTTTTGGTTTGTGCTGTTCGCGTATCACCTTCAACTGATTGCGGTTCATCAATTATTACTATTGGATTACTGGCTCGAATAAAGTCGATTGGTTTATTGCCACTGAGCTTATCTTGCTCACGGTTAATAATATTCTGTTCTTTTTCAAATGCTTGAATATTAATTACCATTATCTGTATCTTGTTGCTGGAACCAAATTGCCGAACTTGCCCGAGCTTGGATGGGTCGTAGACAAAATGATCGAACGGTACATGATCGTAAAGTTCGCGAAAATGGTCACGCATAATTTGAATGCTTTTTAACACTCCTTCACGAATGGGAACACTGGGAACTACGATGATAAACTTGGTGAAGCCATATGTTTTATTCAACTCAAAAATGCTTCGCAGATAAACATAGGTTTTACCGGTCCCCGTTTCCATTTCAATAGAGAAATGCGGTAATCGTTTTTTTACTAGGTAAACGCCCTTGCTGTCTTCTTTTTCAAAATCATATTCTGTATATCGAAACTCCTGAGCAAGCGGAAGGTTATTGCGTTCTTGTACTTTTCGTAAGTTTTGCAAAAGGTTTTCATGTGTCAAAAGCAACTGGTTCGAGACTGCTGCGACACCACTAAAGCCATCACCGTCAATAGAAAGCTGACTGCCGCCAACCTTCTGACTAACCGCCACAGAGAATGAGTCTTGCGCTAAAGGCTGGCCTTGAAATAAATCTACAACCGCCTGAAGTGCTTGAGTCTGGTAATCTAAGGTGGCATTAAATTTTAATTTTAAAAGTGACATCACAGCTCCTTAAATAACTTTGAAGACCATTTCCGCGCCACTTTGCTGTGAACGAGATTTAAACGCTTGTGCTGTATTGGCTTTAAGTTGATCGTTACTTTGAAACCCTTTATCTAAGCAAATGAATTGCATTGGCTCTAATTTTATAACTGCGTCTATTAGTTCACTTGTAATTTTTTCTTCAAGACATATCAAAAGTGAACCAGAGGCGATAGAGTAAATAACATTTCCTGCAATAGATATTTTTTCAATCTCTACTGTTAGCTCAAACCCTGACTTCAGCAAAACTTCATAGAGCATTTTTAAAGGGTCAACATCCGCTAAGACATTATCGACATTTAGCTCAAGTTGACCTACTAAATCAGTCTCGGTCTTGATATTTAAAGAACTCCATTTACTAAAGCAAGAATCATTTAACTTAAAAACCTTTACCCCTAAATCTAACCCATCACAGTTGAATTCATTTCTAAATTTATGAGAAACAAGCTTAATTCTAGCTTTCGAAAGTTCTGCTAAATTCAATGGAAGATTTTTTTCACGCAAATAATCTATCGAGTTCTGAATTATCTTTTTACTCAAACCTGTAGCTGATTCAAGCATTGAATTTAAATCCTCAGGCAGTTGTACAGATATAGTCGAAATAGCAACTCTATCTTCAACCATTAATTGATACATTGCATGAGCAAAACTCGCTGAACCTGCAAAAAAATCTAAAACGATGTCATTATCTAAAACACCGATTGTTCTTACTAAATTACATAAGACATCTTCATCTTTCGGATTTGTAAAAACTTGTTCCCCGAAAAGTAATTTCAGCCGTTTAGAGGCCGCCCTTCCATCTTTAAAAAGAATGCTTGTTAGACTAGTGTACTCAGTTTCTTTCAAATATGTTTTAAGGCAAGGTACCGTAGATTCGTCAGAACCAAAATGAACTAGGTTTTTATTAATAAGTTCAAGTAGTTTACTTTCAGGGCAAGACCACCCCCTAGCAGGAGCTTTTACAACCTTACCAGTCTTTGGATGAACTACATCATATACGTACTGCCCAACATTTGGCCCTGATATATCAGAAGCAAAATATACTCCTTTTTTATCCATCCAATTGTAATGCTTACTTGCATAAATAGGACTAGACTCTGGATAACTTTTGTACCATTCCTTTGCCTCTTCATTGATTTTCAGCCAATCATCACCATGCTTCTTGTGCAGAGAATCAAACATCTTATATATTTCGTCGAGACCTTGTTTTTTTGTCTCCCACAATCCTTTGTTAAAATTTTTGTCTTTCACAAAGCAAAGCATATACTCATGCTGAATCGATATATAAGATTGATCGTTCTTACTGCTATTTTTCCAAACGATTTCTCCGCAGTAGTTTTCTTCACCAAAAATCTCAAAACATATTTTTATTAAATTTGCATGTTCTTTCTCGTCAATAGAAATAAAGATTACACCATCATCACGAAGTAGATTTTTCGCAACATATAATCTTGGGTAAATCATATTCAGCCACTTTGAATGGTAGCGTCCCTCAGCCCCAGTATTTGTTGTAAATTTTTTTCCATCAGCATCTAAAAGACCAGAATAAGTCAAATATGTCTGCAGGCTTTCTGAAAAGTTATCCGGGTATATAAATTCTTTCCCTGTGTTATATGGAGGGTCGATGTAAATTATCTTTACCTTACCGTAATAGCTTTTTTGCAATACTTTAAGGACCTCAAGATTATCACCCTCTACAAAAATGTTCCGAGTAGTGTCCCAATCTAATGATTCATCCACGCAAGGTCTTAAGGTTGCACGACTAGGCTCTTGAATAACTCTCATACAGTCTCGCTTACCTGGCCATTCCATACTATAGCGCTCACGACGGCCTTCATAAATGTCAGAAAAACTACCTAACTCTGCTTTCAAACGTTCAAGATCGATCGACGAGACAATTTTACCGTTGGCGTCTTGTGTTTCAGTAAATACACCTGGGAATAATTGTTTTAATTCAGCACGGCGTTGGGCGGCAATGTCTAAACTTTCACCATTCATTACTTCTGGTTTATCGGTCATTTTCTATCCACTCTCAAAATTTGAATTCTTTATGTAATTTAAGAAGACTCTAACACTTAGTCTGTAATCATTTGCCAGTCATAGGCTTGCTGCACTAAAAATAGGATGTGAGGTAATTCCTCAACCGCATCAAAGGCCACTTCAATATCTCCATTGCCCCATTTGCCCAAGTTTGTAACATCTCGGCATAAACTTCTGGGGTCATTGATTTCAGTAAATGGCATATTCAGCATCAGCAGTAACCTTTTGGCTTGTGGTATCACGTCAACAAAATTGGTTTCCGCTTTAAAAGCCACGTAAAGCTTCTTGAAGTCTTCGGTTACGCACGGATCAATTGCTAATACAGCGCTTCTGAGCGCTTGATAGACAGTTGCCATTTTGCCGTTGGTTAAATGTGGATGGTCTAGCAACGAATATGAAGACTCTGATGCAGCAGGCTTGTAGGCATCTAGGATATCTGAGGCTAAGTCGATTTTGCCCCAAATTGCTAACGCTTTGTCTGCCAATTTTGCTGCACGTTTTAAGATGGCTGATTCATCCCATTTCTCAGATTCAGCAATTCCTTCGTTAAGCTTCAATGGGCTAAATTTAAAGCCAAATTCATGCACACATTTTGCTTTAAAAGCGTTGTTACTATACTCGGAGTTGTAACCCGTCAGGGTTAAGTTCCCTAGCGTGTGACGATAGGTTTCCCATACACGCTCCCATTCCGAGCCAAGTTCATCGCGCCATACTGTTGGCAGCTTTTCAGGCTTGTTATCCGCTTGCGGCATAATATGTTCGACGGTGTATTCATCGACCAAAATGCGCTCTTTTCGACCAAAGTTTTCCATGCGCCGCAGCCAATAACTTTTACTGCGAAAGTTATAGATGTCTTTGGTTTGAATTTTACGATGAAATTCATCGTCGCTAGGGAAACGTCGGTAGGAAGGCAGCATTAAAAATGCGGCTTTGAGGCTCTCCAGATATCGATCTTTTTTGAGACTGGTTCCCATCCGAGCAAATGTTTTGTTCATTGAGTTCGTGGGGATCTCGCATATTGCGCGGCGGAACACATAACTTTCAATAAGACGAACAGCGGTTAAGAGTTCTGCATGTTCTAGAGTCCCAGCTTTGAAATCAGAATAGAGCTCCAATAACAACGGGTAACCAACCTCAACCTTTAATTCCCGTAAGTCTTTAAATGCCTGGCGAAGTTGTTCGTCCTTTTCTTTACCCAACGCAAATGCACAGAAGTATACAGCGTAATTTTTGATGTCTTTGACAAGCCCATTAACCCCATGTTTTGCAATTTGTTCATGTCGTGAGTACTCTTTGAACATTTCATAAACATTATCAATATTTGGAATTTCACGGGTTTTCACGGTCAAGAAATGACGCATAAAGGCATCAAAATGGTCGCTGTAAGCCTGTTGGCCGAACTCTAACTCCATAGGACGCCAGTATTGCTCATAAAGCTCGGTTTGATGGTCTGGTTCAAGCCCCATCAGAATGTAATTCCGAATTAAATCCGCTTGGCTAAGTTCTTTACCCGTCGAGTTCATACTTTCAAAAATAAGCTGAGGGTTGTCCTGTTCGCGGTTGAGCGAGATATCAACCACCATGAGCTTGGCAAGGCCGCTACAGACTGGTTTTAAATCACTTAGTCGTTGCAGTTTGGTTTTGAAAAACTCAAAATTCTCCACGACACGAATAGAATGGTCTTCGGGTTGATCATTCCCTTTGATGATGGCTTTTAATGATTTATCGTCTGTTTGGGAAAGTACCAGTTTGTAGAACTTGTCGCCCGACTCTAAAGGGTTGGTTAAGTAGTAGCCCTTTAGTTTATTGCGGCTAAAGTCTTCTAAAGGTTCTTGTTCACCAATGACTTCCGTCAATGCCGCAATAAGGAGGGTGATGGTCGTCAAACGTTGTTGGCCATCAATAACGAGAAGCGGCGTTTGCGAAGAAACAGAGTACAAGCCCTTTTCAACATAAACCACTGAACCCATAAAATGCGCTTTAATTTCGGGCTTGGAGCCACTTCTGATGATGTCATCCCATAGCTGCTGGCACTCTTTTTCCGTCCAAGAGTATGTCCGTTGGTAGATGGGGATCACGAACTGTGGTGATTTCTTCAAAAATTCTAATAATTTGGCTTCAGTGGCTTTCATACTAAGCTCCATCTAATGCTGAACACATGCTGCTCAGCTGTGTTCATCTGTAACTTCTGTTCAATGACATCGAGCAGGCTATCCTTTTTATTCTCAATTTCACGGGCCTGGGCGTCATACTCGCGCCATGCTTCATCTCGTTGCTTTTCAAGCTTTTGAGCCTTACGCTGAAATGCGAGTTTTTCAGGTAGGTTTTTCGAACCACGAATTTGGCTTTTTAACTCTTTGATTTGTGCATCAAGCTCTTTTAAATCAGTTTTTAACCCTTGCCGTTTGTCGTTAGCCCAGTTATCCAGTTTCTCCATCTCTTGCTCGAAATAGGCAGCATATCGACTTTCAACTTCACCGAGGATGAGTTCCTTTTGCGCTAAATATGCATCCGATAGCTCTGACACTTGAGCTGGGGAAACAACATGGCCACTCAATGTAAATAAGCGTTTTATTTGTTCCTGATTCATTGCTTCGCCTGAATCAGTGACACCGACAAAAACCAAATGCTCTTCGGTATCAGCACCTGTGATTGTGATTTTATGGATCGACACAAGCCCTGACTGACCAATCAAGGACTGAAGTACATGGATCTTTTGTGGGTTCGACGATAGATTAAACTCAAGCAAAGCCGGTGGCGTATCGCACTGTGAAACTTGCTGAATGACGAATTTAGCTAATGGATGCCCCAGTCGATACACATGCGCATTTTCTATATCCTTGCCAATTTCATAAATGCCTAAAGGTATCTGAGAAATCACCGGATTTGGGATTGACAGAAGTTCAAAACGATAATTTTTACCTTGTTTCGCAGGACTGAAGTCAGCGTAGTTTTCTAAAGCAAACTGTGAAACTTGCCATAGCCACTGGCTGTACTTATCAAGGTAGGATTTACTCTCCTGTAAGTTCACTTTGAGCTTGTCGTGCACTTCCGCATCAAAGTTCTCTAGCAATTTTTGTCGCGTATCATCCATGGCCAGATTGATTTGCTCGTCCAGTTCTTTACGCAAGGCTTCAAACTGAAAGGCAATTTGCTCAGGGTCACGGCAAGTTTGATAGATTTCAACAATTCGTTGCTCAAAATCGATACCAGATTCAATTGCCCCTAACACACCATCACTTGCGCCAAATACACCACTGAACAAATTGAATTTTTCATCCAATAACTCATAAACACGAATATCCGCTGCGTTGGCTTTATTCAGGAAATTGATAACGACGACATCATGCTTTTGACCATACCGATGACAACGGCCTATCCGTTGCTCGATACGTTGCGGATTCCAAGGCATGTCATAGTTCACGAGAAGTGAACAAAACTGAAGGTTAATCCCTTCTGCAGCGGCCTCAGTCGCAATCATGATTTGGGCTTTAGTTCTAAAATAATCCACTAAAGCCGCTCGCATGTCAGCCGAGCGAGAACCGGTAATTTTGTCCGTGCCTTGATGTTCTTTCAGCCAATCGTTGTAGATCTGTTTTGATTGGTCATCCGTGTTTGAACCGTTGAAGAGCACTAGCTGGTCTGCATACCCATTTTTACTTAATAAGCGAACCAAGTAATCTTGAGTGCGTCTCGACTCAGTAAAAATGATGGCCTTACGTTCAGCACCTAGGCTAGTCGCTTTGTCAAAACCAGCTTTTAAACCATCAAGTAGCGCCATGCCTTTGGCGTTTTCAGCAATAGAGATTGCGAGTTCACGAAACTCGATCAGATCGCTAATCTCGGCTTTAATTGCGGCAATGTCATAAGCGGATAGAGGCTCTTGCTCGTCGTCAATTTCAAGCTCGTCCTCGTATTCATCGATGGTTTCAAAATCATCTTCGATAGCGTCAAGGCTATTAACCAACTTTTGGTTTTCACTTAGCTGTCGCTGCAATTTATTGGCAAGTGAATCTAAGGCTCCAGCAATCGCAAATGTGGAAGATGCCAGTAACTTGCGAAGAACAAGCGTCATTAACTTTCTCTGTGCATTGGGTAAAGCAAACAGCGAAGGGCGCTGTAGATAATCCGAAACCATGTCGTAAAGTGATTGCTCATCTTTACTTGGCCAAAACTCTAATGTCAGCGGTTGACGATTAGTGTACTTCACATACTCCATCACTTGACGGCGGAGAGTGCGATGACAAAATGGCTGTAGACGGCTTTTTAATTCTGAAAATTGCTCAGCCGAAGTCATTCGAGAATACTGATTGCGAAAAGACTTTTCATCCCCAAACGCATACTCATCGACAAAACTGACCAACCCATACAACTCCATGAGACTATTTTGCAGTGGCGTCGCAGTAAGCAGAACTTTTGGAACATTGGTCAGTGCAGTTCGTAACACACGTGCCGTCTTGTTTTGAGTCTTATACACATTACGCAGTCGATGCGCTTCATCGAGAATGACCAAATCCCAGCGGACTAGCATCAGTTTTTCAGCATGTCGGGCCGCGAAGGGATAAGAGCAGATTAAGATTTCATCTGATTCGAATGGATTCAAATTGCCGGATTTAAGAGACGTATTGAATGACTTTGCTTCCAAGATTTGGGATGACAAAAAGAACTTCTCGGCAAGCTCCTGGTTCCATTGTTTGCGTAAGCTTGCCGGAACAATGATCAGCATCCGCTTTTTGCCTTCAGCCCATTTTTGCGAAAGGACTAGACCTGCTTCGATGGTTTTACCAAGGCCTACTTCATCGGCAAGGATTGCCCCGTTTGACAAGGGTGATTTAAAAGCAAATAACGCGGCTTCGACCTGATGCGGATTAAGGTCAACCCTTGCATCCATCAGGGTGCCTGCAAGTTTCTCAACACTGGTTGAAGCACTATGCTTACTCAGCTCATGGGCAAAGTATTTCGCGTGGTATTCGGTGATCTGCATTTGTTATTATTCCTTTCCATGGTATTTGCTGATTGGCGACCAAGTGCTATTGCAGCTCCAGTAAATCACCAACCTTGCATCCGAAGAGCAAACAGAGCTTTTCAATCGCTTCCAAGTCAACTTTTTGGGCCGTCTCTTTGTAGAGCAACGTAATTGTGGCTCTGCTAAGCCCAGTCTCCCTGACAACATCAGCAATTCGCATTTTACGTTCACCCATCATACGGGCGAGATGACAGCGCACCATCGGATGGCCTCTCAATGTTTATAGCGATCTTGGGGAATTAGGATAACACTACTGTAATTTTTGAATAGAGGTTCTACGAGTTCAGATCAAAAAATTTCAGTTAAAGTTGAATAATAAGTCAAAACACGATTTTTCTGTATGACAAATATTAAGGCAGTAGTTCAGTGCCTCAGTTCAACAAGCTGACGTTTTCAGGATTTATAATTGATTTTTTACTCAGCATGAGAAGTCACGAGAAGGCGTATTTCATGAATACATGCAATTGAATCTAGCACCTCGAAGTAAATCGCACGTCACCGTGGTTTATTAGCTGCGTTGCTCTGTTTATGCCTTAGTTCAATAGAGGTACATTTATTTAAAACAATATTCAGAATTCTTCGAGCTTCAGTTCTTGTTGCCGAAATCAACTTTTTCAATGTCACTGTAAGTTCTGCGATGTCGCTCTTTATTTGATCGCGAAATTTTATGGATTGCTCTATATCTGAATTTAAAACTTGAACTTCTTGCCGCTTTTGTGAAAGCTCAGACTCTAACGCTCTTGCTTGTTCAGTCACTCTTTCAATTTCTAGCTTACTGTCTAGTAATTTTTTCCGCACATAGGCTTCTTTCTGTGCATGCTTACGGCCTGTCACAATTTTTGAAATACCACGTTGAAAGCCTATTTTTTGAAAAATATCAGCTGCAATGTCTTGAAATCTAGAAAAGTTAGGATTTAACTGATTTGCCTGACCATCTTCATTTAATCCTTTTTTCATAAGATGTCGAAGAGGAGCAACACGTTTCTTAAAATCATAGTTATAGAACTGAACATGCGCATGAATATTTCGCCGAACCTTACCCGATTCAATATCTAAATGCCCCTCATCTAGATGAAAATCAAAACCAAGTGGTTCAAAACCATACTCAGCTTGAACTTGTTCAGCATAGCGATTTAATAATGTAGTGAGAGCATTTTTCATTTTTTCAGTGCCATTTCGCTGCTCTAACGCACTATAGAGTTCTTCCGAGAAAACGAGCACGTGTTCAAAAAGTGCATTGAAATCGTTTCGGATGCGCTTTTTTATATGTACTTCATGCATTTTTTCAACCAAAAAAAACGCTTCAGTACATGACGATGCACCATGCCGATACTGACCGAAATTCATTTGTGACAACGGACTAATGACATTCGCTGAATTTGTAAAACCATTTCGCAGTGCGTTAGCATGATCAAGCTCAGCAAGCGCTTTGGGGCGCTTGCTATATGCTGTACGCACTGCGACAAAGTTCTTCAATTTCATACAGAAAAGCTATCTGTTTTACATTTGTCATCGCGTTCAAATGCGCTGCATCGAGTGTAAATCTCAACGTCAGACACATCTAAAAAACACAATTTGAACACACTGCTATGCCGAATGCCAAATCCTCGATCTGGAGTCTCTTCGACGTAACAAGAGTATTTGCATTTTGTGCAGCGACTCTCAAAACGCTCTTTGATACAGACTTCTTCAGCCTCGGTGAACTCACTATCATAAAACTGTGACATGTTGATTCTCCTGATATAGTATTGATGCTAAATCGCATACGTTATTTAAATCGGCTTGGCTATTGAAAAACAATGAAATTTGTTCTTTTAGACATTCACGATTGCGCCAAAATTTTTCTGTCAATTTCGGGGCGAATCGGTTCTCACGATACAATTCATATACTTCAACGATACGATTTAAAATTGGCAAACAACATTGCTGCTTGTTAAAAATTTCTATCTGCTCAGAAGTAAATGAATCCTTCTCGAGCCTAATCAGACTCACAAAGTAGCGAGAATACAAATCATTGTATTCCAGCAAAAACTTCAAGCGCCGAGCTGAGTTAATGATAACCACTGTTTTTTCGCTTGGGTAAATATTATTTAAAGACATAAGCCCTCCTACTTAACGCCCACAAATATAATACCAGACGAAATTCTCGGCACGAGAACAAAATGCATAAAGTTCGAAAAAATTATTTAATATTATACTGCGAATACATCACCACCCATTCAATCAACATATCTTCAATTGACAGAATGAAATAAGCACATTTAATTTGAAAACTTGGCGAGCCGTACCTGAGTTACAGAGCAATAAACCTTTATGATCGCTTAGCCACCAGCCTCCATCCGGATAATAATCATCATCGACTGTAGCAACAGTGAATTCTTGTTGTAACTCACAGAGCTTATTCAGCGAAACAATCCTAGAATGATCTAAAAAAACCGGAATTTTTCTCAATATCACTTGATCTCGCTTTGTAGTTTCTAGTTGCAATTCGAGCGGCTGTTGTGAACAAATAGCAACAGCACCGCACTCAGAAACCTTTTGCGACAGAATCGGCTTATCATCATTCGTGACTCCAATCACGAGACATGTAAATTTCAAAAGAAAATCTCCTCAACTGCTTGGCTCTGTTGATGCATCATCAAAGAAGTCAATCTTGTAACGACATGCATGCAATGCATTCGTTGCCCTTCTTTCTCCACTTTTTGCTCTCGCAAAAAGCCCACCTGCGCAGCTGGCCTATACACATCGTGCATAGGCTTTAGTGGGTTAAAACCTTTTCCAAAGGCAAAATAGAAGGAACGCACATTAAGCATCCCGCATTTAAGGTTTTTCATAGCTCAGCACTTCGATGGCCGATTTTAATGCAGCAAGTTTCGTTGAGACGTTACCTGCATAAGTTCCCCACGTGATGTCGCCATCGAGCTCATGACCCAAAATTTGCTTTGCGATATAGGCCGGAATCCCGTGGAATTTGAATTGACTAGCGACGGTGTAGCGGCAGCAATGAAAATCAACCATTATGAACCGTTCTTTCTCTCGTTCTTTATCGATCCCGATCCGAGCAAGTAGTGTCCGGTTAAACCATTTTCCAACGCTGGAACCAACGCCATCTCGAGACGTTTGATGTCGCTCAGTGTTTAAATCAGGAAAAAGTGCCGTGTGTCCATTACTTCGTTGCTGTTCGACATATAAAAGCAGGCCCCGTTGGACCAGCTCGCTATGAATTGGAATGTAACGATTCGAATTGTCAGTTTTGAGCCGATGATTCGACAGATCAAAGAACCAGATATTGTCCTCCTGTCGAATATCTCTCAGCTGCAAACCTGCGATCTCATTTAAACGCATGCCTGAATAGAGAGCGATCGCGGGCAACCAATTTGCTGCATCGCGAAATTCGACAGCTTCTAGTTTATGCGTCGGACGATATTCCAGAATTTTAAGAGACTCGGACAGTTCAAAAGCGCGCCGTCGCATCTGATTGCGAGAGTCCATTTTGAGCAACGAACCACTAAAAGGATTTTTGGATAGCAGTTGCCGCTGTTCGACCAGCCAATCGCAAAACGTCGACATATTCGTGAGGTATTTATTCACGCTTTTTACAGATAAGGCCATTGGTGCACCCTGCCCGTTTTTTCTGCCAGACGAGAGCGCCAAAACTTTTGACTTCACCAACTGTGAAGACGAATGATCTAAAGTGCGCACGTCAAACGCTGGCCCCAGCGTGTCAACAAGAAAGCTCAGGGAGGTTCGATACTGCTGCTGAGCACTCAAACCGACTTCACGAAACTTGGTATCGTAAAATTGCTGAACGCATCGCTCTAAACGCAACTCAACGCGTTTTACTGGATGATGTGACTTCTGATGAGCATTTTGCAGGGTTGGGGAGCTGAAGTGCTTCTCGTCGCTTTGACGAAGTATTTGATTAAGCAAGCTCAGGAGCTGTTCTAGATTGGCTGGCTGAGATTGAGTCTCGCCTACACCGCGTGCATCGTGTAACGAAGGTTGGACACCCAGATCAACGAATGCCCGATTGAGTAGCAGCAAGAACTCAGCTTTAAACCACGCTTTAAATGATCGACTGTGATGCGTCACACCGCTGGGCGTCACATCAAGTTCAACCGGAGTAAAACGAGCAACGGCTCGCTTTAAATGCGTCAATAAATAGCGTGCTAATAATAACGCTTCATCCGGATCTGCGGTTTTTAACGATGCAACAAAGTGGGAATTAGAGAGAGGCTGACGGGCTAACCGCTCAAATTCTGCAAAGCGGACACGAAAATAGTAATTTTTTGACGCTGAAACGCGGTACAAACACGAAGAAAATGACTGCATAGAACCCCCAGTTGTGAATGAGGGTTGGGGCAAAATAAAAAACCCCACGAGCTTAGTGGAAAATATCCAATAAAATCATGGGGTTATGGTATTGGCGGAGAGAGAGGGATTCGAACCCTCGTTAGGGGTTAACCTAAACACACTTTCCAGGCGTGCGCCTTCAGCCACTCAGCCATCTCTCCGGGACTTGCCGAAGCAAGCGCCGACATACTAGGTAAATTCTATTGCCTTGGCAACTGGAAAATACCGAAGCGCCGTTATTCGCTGCAAAATTCAGCAGTTTCGCAGCACTTTGATTCTTCAGGCATTGCCTTTTACCGCGACCTTATTGGTTTTCGCAAATCCCAGCATCCGGTTCAATGGCACCAGGGCCTGTTCGCGCAGCGCAGCATCGACAAAAATCTCATGACCGTGCGCGTTAGTCAGGGCGGCTTCAATCGCCTGTAAACCATTCATCGCCATCCAAGGGCAATGCGCGCAGCTGCGGCAAGTCGCACCATTACCGCCAGTAGGCGCTTCGATAAAGGTCTTGTCCGGCATCGCCTGTTGCATCTTGTAAAAGATACCGCGGTCTGTAGCGACGATAAACTTAGAATTAGGGAGCGTCTGGCTGGCTTTAATCAGTTGACTGGTAGAACCAACAGCATCAGCCAGGTCGACCACGTTAGCCGGTGATTCCGGATGCACCAGTACCGCAGCGTCTGGATGTTGCTTTTTCAGTTCAACCAGCGCGTTGGCCTTGAACTCATCATGCACAATACAAGCGCCCTGCCACAAAATCATGTCCGCACCGGTTTGCTTCTGGACGTAAGCGCCTAAATGCCGGTCCGGGCCCCAGAGAATCTTTTTCCCTTCACTGTCCAGATGCTCAACAACATCTAACGCAATTGAAGAAGTAACAACCCAGTCAGCGCGAGCCTTTACCGCTGCAGAAGTATTCGCATACACCACCACAACGCGATCCGGATGCTGATCACAAAACGCCGAAAAGGCGTCCGCCGGGCAACCAAGATCAAGCGAACAGGTCGCTTCCAGTGTTGGCATTAAGACGGTTTTTTCCGGATTGAGGATTTTTGCGGTTTCACCCATGAATTTGACACCGGCAACAATCAGCGTTTTTGCCGGATGTGCATTGCCAAAACGAGCCATCTCTAATGAATCGGAAACGCAACCACCGGTTTCTTCAGCCAAAGCCTGAATTTCCGGATCTGTATAATAATGCGCAACGAGGACGGCGTCTTTTTGTTGTAATAGGGTTTTAATGCGCGCCTTATAAGCTTGCTTGTCGTCATAGGACAAAGGCACAGGCTTTTTCGGGAAGACAAAATCGAGTTCGTTAAAATGCAGCGCTTGATTCATGCGGATAAACTCCGTGCTGAAAAAGGTGGCGTATTATACACAGCTTTCTGCCAGAGAGACACAGGACGACAAAGCTGTTAAATGTGGTGTCATTCAGAGATTGGTGGGTCATGATGGATTCGAACCATCGACCAACGGATTAAAAGTCCGCTGCTCTACCAGCTGAGCTAATGACCCTCAAAAGAGGAGTGTCAGATTGGTGGGTCATGATGGATTCGAACCATCGACCAACGGATTAAAAGTCCGCTGCTCTACCAGCTGAGCTAATGACCCAATCTGAGCGTCTGAACTGGTGGGTCATGATGGATTCGAACCATCGACCAACGGATTAAAAGTCCGCTGCTCTACCAGCTGAGCTAATGACCCAATTCAGACAAAAACGGCGAAAGGTGGTGGGTCATGATGGATTCGAACCATCGACCAACGGATTAAAAGTCCGCTGCTCTACCAGCTGAGCTAATGACCCCTCTCGCGGACGCATATCTTACTTATTTACACGCGCAGTGCAACCAAAATCTGGTAAAAACATCGTTTTACCTCGCTGACTGCTTAAAAGACCGGCACTATGGCGAAGAATTAACTGATTAAGATGCAGGCCACCTGAGCACGAATTTTCTATCCGAAACCTTGGCACCAGATTTTACAAAACATCGCTGGAACTGAGAACAACATCAAAGCGGAAAATCAAACGCAGCAACAATAAGAAAAAACCGCTTGATAGCGGTTTTAACGAGAATCGAGTTTTGCCTTCGCAGTAGCGGCGGCCTTAGATTTGGGAAAACTTTTTATCAGCTGGTTATAGTATCGTTTTGCAGCTGCAGCATCGTTCTGCTTATCAGCGACTAAACCAAGCTTTAACAATGCGTCCGGTACTTTATTGGAATTTGGGAATTGTTTCACTACACGGTCATAATGAGTTTTAGCTTTTGCAAACTCATTTTTCTGATAATACAACTGACCCAACCAATAATGTGAAGTGGAAGTGTACTCAGAATTTGGATAAGTTTTGATAAAATCTTCAAATGCAGGAATGGCGGCCGCATAGTTGCGGTCCTTCACGACATAATTTATTGCCTGCTCATAAGCCTGAGCTTCGTTAAGCTGGCCTGTTACAGCGACCTGAGGAGGCGCTGCAGCTTCCGCTGCAGCAGCCTCATCGGCTGCTACAACGGCTGCAGGATTTCCCGCCGGCACTATGGTCTGTGCTTGTTGTGACTGAGCTGACGCCTGAGGCGCAGTACCAGCCGAAGCACCACCAAGGCGACGGTCAATTTCCTGATAGATATCCCGCTGCTGCTGTAATATCTGTTCTAATTTGTAGGAGTGCTCTTCCGTCGTGCCACGTAACTCGCTAACTTCTGTTAACAGTGTCTCGAGTTGCTGCTGCATCGCCAACTGTGCTGAAGCTCGAGCATCGACGACACGCTCTAGAGCGGCAAGCCGCTCTGAAACCGAACCGCTGCGCGCAGCGGTCTGTGTCGCAATGCCTTGAGTGCTGCTGCGACTCAGATCCGCTACAGGAGCAGGATCTGCAGAAACAGCTACAGCAAACAGAGTTAATACAGTAACAAGTGACGTCTTAACGGTCATGCAAACTCACAACTTAAATTAGTAAACCAGAACAGCGCGACGGTTTTTAGCGAATGACTCTTCGGTGTTGCCAGCGTCAACTGGTTTCTCTTCACCGTAGCTCACTACTGACATCTGACCAGCAGCAACACCCAGGTTTTCCAGGTATTTCTGAACTGATTGACCACGACGCTCGCCCAGTGCGATGTTGTACTCTGGAGTACCACGTGCATCAGTGTGACCTTCGATAGTTACAGAGATAGTAGTGCGAGCGCGCAGGAATGCAGCGTGCGCGTCCAGAACTGAAGCGAATTCAGAACGGATGTCAGACTTGTCGAAGTCGAAGTAGATTGTGTTTTGCTGACGCAGAGCTTCTAACTGCTGACGCAGTTGTTCAGCATCGCTCAGACCTTGGTCTGCAACTACTGCCTGGTTAGCGTTTGCATTTGCATCGCCAGCGTCAGTTTCATTGTTAGAGCTACATGCAGCTAAAGTCAGCACTGGCACAGCAACTAACAAACCTTTTAAAACTTTATTTAAGTTCATGATGTTGTCCTTAGTATTACGATTTAACCAAATTTTTGTATTTTATAAAAACGGCGACCAGGCCGGTGATTTAACCCGGCCGTTGGTAGCTGGCAGCCTTGCTTTAAAGCGACCATCCATGGACACCAGTGCCAGTACTTGGGTATTACTACCATGCAAAGTACTATAGATAATCATTGAGCCGTTCGGCGCAATGCTCGGTGACTCGTCCAGGTAGGTCCGGGTCAGCACTTGCATAAACTTTGTAGTTCTATCCATGCGGGCGATATTATACTGGCCGTTTGTCCGGTTTACCATAACTATTGCTTGACCATTTGGCGTATATTTGCCTGCCAAGTTCATTTCGCCCTCAAAAGTTACTCTTGAAACTTGATTTGAAGCCAGATCTACAGAATAAAGTTGAGGACGTCCACCGCGTTCAGAAGAAAACAGAATACTTTTCCCGTCTGGTGCCCAGGTAGGTTCTACATCAATTGCACGGTGCGGTGCAACTCTGGTCAGCGCTTTAGTCGCAATATCCATGACGTAAATCTCTGAATTACCGTCCTTTGACAAAGTCATAGCCATTTTCCGGCCATCCGGCGACCAGACCGGCGAACCATTAATACCTTTGAAAGATGTCAGAATACTGCGGCGTGCGGTATAAACGTCCTGAATATAAATCTGAGATTGTTTACGTTCGAAGGTTACATAAGCCAATTTTGTACCGTCTGGCGACCAGCTTGGTGACATTAATGGCTCTTTCGCGCGCAATAATACCTGCTCGTTCTCGCCATCATAATCAGCGACGACCAGCTGATAGCGATATTCCTGGCGGTCACGAACCAACACGTAAGCAATTTTTGTTGAGAAAGCGCCACGCTCCCCTGTCAACTTTTCATAGATGACATCGCTCATTCGATGCGCATACTGGCGAAATTGTTTACCAGTAATAGTGATTTCACTGGCATGCAGAATATGGTTCGTGCCTCCAACAATCCGACCCGCAGCGTTCATCATCGGCTGACCAACACCACCTTTGGCTTTAACAACATCGACCAGTTCATAACTAACCGTATAGCGGTCCATGCCAACTTCTTTGATTGTGCCCATAACGACAGCTTCGACGCCGGTCCGGTCCCAAGCAGACGCATTAAACTGCGTACTATTTTGCGGTTGCTGCGGCATCCGCATCGCATTGATCGGATTGAATTTGCCACTACGCATCAGATCCGCCGATACGATTTGGCTAATGTCTTGATTTGGCTTCGTCGCGCCGACAAAAGTAAATGGGACAATGGCCACAGGGCGGGCGCTGTCGACACCTTCGGTAATAATAATTTCTAATGAAGCATGGGCACAGCTCGCAATAAATGCTGCCGCTGCAAACACTGACTTCGTTATCCATCTGAAATTCATATAGTCTCGTCTCTGTGTTATTTCTTAAACGGTAATCTCAATTCTCGGAATTGCTGATTGAGCTCAGGATCTTCCGGCATCGGGAAACGACCTACCCGATTGATTGCATTTACAGCCGCATTACAGACCCCAGGGTCGCCTCCTTCAACATTGAGACTGGTGACAAAGCCATTGCTGGCGAGCTTCAGCTCAATGACGCATTCTTTGCCATTCATCGTATCATCAGTAAACCAGCTTTGACGCACACGCTCAACGATCATCGCGACATATCGTTGCTTCTCGGTCAATAATTGGCCTTGACGTGCCGCCCGGCGAGCTTCATCAGCTTCTTCAGCCAACTCGTCTTCCTGCATCATTTCTTCGGCAATTCTGTCTAACTCTTGCTTACGTCTTTTTTCTTCCGCTTGTTTCTTTTTCAGCGCTTCAGCTTTTTTCTTCGCTTCTGCTTCTTTTTTCTTTTTCAGCTCTTCTTCTTTCTTTTTCTTTGCTAGTTCTTCTTTTTTCTTCTTTTCAGCAAGTTCTTTTTTGCGCTGTTCTTCTTTTTTCTGCTTATCGAGCTTCTCTTTCTCTTTTTTCTTTTTCAGCGCGAGATCAGCCTCTTCTTTTTTCTTTTTAGCTTCTTCTTGTTTTTTCTTGACCAGAATCTCTTTCTGTTCCTGAATTTTCCGCTCTTCTTCCTGCTTTTGTTGCAGATCTTCTTCCGGTTCTTCCGGTTTCGGCTCAGGTTTTGGTGGCTCAGGCTTGGGTTCTGGCTTCGTTTTTGTGGGTTTTTCAGCTTCCTTTAAATTTGGATTGTCAACCACACTCGCCTGCAATGGCGCATTGGAAGCTGAATACAGAGGAACTACAATGACTTCATTCTTGTCAAAAAAGCTCAAGTTGATGAAAAGCGCCAAAAACAATGCGAGGTGGACAGACGCTGATATCTGCAGCGCCTTTTTAAACGCCGGCTCCATCTTACTTAGACTCCAGGTCTTCAGTCATCAGTCCGACTGCAGGGGCGCCAGCTTCCTTCAACATATTGAGTAACTGGATTACTGAATTGTAATCAACCCTGCCATCCGCTTTAATAATGACTTGAGTACCTGGTTCTATCGTCAATGTACTCATCACTTCAGCCTGCAATGCTTCGGCATTAAAAGGCCCTTTTTGAACGCTGTCTTTTTCAAAATAGTACAAACCAGCTTCGTCGATGGTCGCGACTATGGGTGTTTTGTTATCTTTCAGTTGTTCAATCGGCTCTGCTTTCGATTTTGGCAGATCGACCTTCACGCCCTGCGTGATGATAGGTGTCGTGACCATGAAGATAACCATCAACACCAGCATAACGTCGATATAAGGTACGACGTTTATTTCCGCCACCATCCGGCGTTTTTTACGCACGTACATTAATGGCTATCTCCACTGCTAACAGCCTGCCGATGCAGAATGTTCGAAAATTCTTCTACGAAGTTGGCATAAGAACTTTCTAGTTGCTCGACGCTATGAGAAAACTTGTTGTATGCAATAACAGCTGGGATCGCAGCGAACAGACCAATCGCGGTAGCGATAAGGGCTTCTGCGATTGGTGGCGCTACCATTGCCAAAGTTGCTTGCTGCACTGCACCTAAGGCCATAAAAGCATTCATGATACCCCAGACCGTTCCAAACAAGCCGATGTAGGGGCTGATAGATCCTACCGTTGCCAAAAACGGCAGGTGTGCTTCGAGGCGTTCAACTTCGCGGGATAATCCAACACGCATAGCACGCTGCGTTCCTTCCATCACTGCACCAGGAGAGCGCGCCGAAGTTTTGTGTAAACGTGCGAATTCTTTAAAACCAGCTTTGAACAAAGCTTCCATGCCCGTCACGTTAGCGCGGGCACTCACTTCGTTGTATAGCTTTGATAAGTCGATGCCTGACCAAAACCGATCTTCAAACTTTCGACTCTCGTCCAAAGCAAGTCTCAACGCTTTGTTGCGCTGGATGATCATAGCCCAAGACACTACAGAAGCAGCGACAAGTATCAGCATGACAATTTTTACAACGATACTAGCTTCGAGAATAAGACCTAGGACTGAAAGCTGACCTGCCACCGTGAAACACCTCTGAACATCTGAAAAAGGCTACAAATTTGGGCGCTATGATATTGGACACCCGTGTTTAACTCAACAGCACGCGAACGGCATTTGTAAAAAAAGTTCAGTTCCCAATCTGCCGGTCACGTCAGTAATCCAGTTTGTCACACCATCAGTATTAAAAGTTCCTGATTTAGCGATGAAAAGCTAGATAAAGACGATAAACAACCGATTGACTCGTTCCCGTCGCGCAGTATTTTTTTTAATACATAGATTGGTATGACCAATTCTTAAAACCTGTAAAACCTGCACCATTACTGGTATAGAGGTATTACAACTTTATATTCATGAAAATTGCATTAGTATTCTCATTACTTTTTTTAATGAATTTCAGTAATTTTTCTCGTTTGAAGTAAATATTCTAAATCCATAGAATGCGCAGCGTGTTCTGCACTAGCGCAACGATTCAGACCGAGGGTTTTGGATTGTAGTGAAGATCACAGAGTGATTGGATGTTTGGAAACAAATGTCGGGTGGCTCAACATGTTCCCTGGATTTTTTGAAGTCTTACTTCAACTTGTTGCATTGCCCGCTCCCTGAGCGGGTTTTTTTTGCCTAAATAACGACAAAATAAACCAAGCGGGCAAGATGGATTCGCTCAATCGCACGCTTAGTCTTTTGCTGCTGGTAAATCAAAACCAAAGTGCCGATAGGCATGTTGCGACGCAATGCGACCGCGCGGCGTGCGCTGAATAAACCCTTGCTGGATCAAATAGGGTTCAATCACATCCTCAATCGTTTCTTTTTCTTCACCAATGGCCGCAGCAAGATTATCCAGGCCAACCGGACCGCCCATAAATTTTTCAATAATCGCCAGAATCAGTTTGCGGTCCATATAGTCAAAACCTTGTGCGTCGACATCGACCATCAACAGCGCCTGATTCGCGATCTCGACATCGACTTTGCCTTGCGACTTCACCTGGGCAAAATCGCGTACCCGTCGCAGTAGACGGTTCGCGATGCGGGGCGTACCGCGGGATCGTCTTGCGATCTCGGTAGCTGCCGGTAAATCCAGCGGCAAATTCAGATAATCGGCTGATCGCTGAACAATAGTGGCCAGCTCTTCTGTTTTATAAAATTCAAGGCGCTGAACAATGCCAAAACGATCGCGCAGCGGTGACGTCAGTGCTCCGGCACGTGTCGTAGCACCAACCAGCGTAAAAGGCGGTAAGTCTAGTTTAATTGATCTTGCCGCTGGACCTTCACCAATCATGATATCCAGTTGATAGTCTTCCATGGCCGGATAGAGGATCTCTTCGACCACCGGGCTCAAACGGTGAATTTCGTCGATGAACAACACATCGTTAGGTTCGAGATTGGTCAGTAAGGCAGCCAAATCACCGGCTTTTTCCAGCACTGGACCAGATGTCTGCTTAATATTCACGCCCATTTCATTGGCGACAATCATCGCCAGCGTCGTTTTTCCCAGTCCCGGTGGACCAAATATTAATAAGTGGTCAAGCGGCTCTCCCCTACCACGTGCGGCTTCGATAAAAATCGCCATCTGCGCGCGGACATGGTCCTGCCCCGTATAGTCAGCCAGTGACTTAGGCCGGATCGCCCGGTCTATCACTTCTTCTTCAATCCTGGCAGTGGGGGCCACTAACCGATCAGCTTCAATCATGGTGCCGGCCTTGTCGTTAAATCATCGATTTTAATGCAGCTTTGATCAGCTGCTCGCTGCTCAGGTCCGCTTTGAAAACTTTTTTCACCGCAGCAGCGGCTTGGGCCTGACTATAGCCGAGGCTCAGTAACGCCCCGACCGCATCCTGCTCCGGGCTGTCCTGCAGTGCGAATTGCTGAACTTCGTCGTCTCCCAACACCAAATGATCCGTGACTGGTGTTTCGATGTTGAGACCCCAATCCTTCAATCGGTCCCGCATTTCAACCAGCAGACGCTCGGCAGTCTTTTTCCCGACGCCGGGCAATTTGACTAAGGTACTGATATCGTTAGCCTGTACGCAACGGACAAACTGGCTGGCTGTCAGGCCAGATAAGATTGTCAGTGCCATTTTCGGGCCAATACCGTTGGCCTTGATCAACTGGCGAAACAAACTGCGCTCCGCCACAGAGCTGAAACCATAGAGTAACTGTGCGTCTTCACGTACAACAAAATGGGTATAAATGATGGCTTCCTGGCCGGTGGCAGGCAAACCGTAAAAACTGGTCAGAGGCAACTGCACTTCATAACCCACACCACCGACTTCCAGCAGAATTTCCGGCGCCTGCTTTTCCAGCACCACACCGCGTAAACGACCAATCATGCATACCTGCCTGAAGAATTAAAACTGAGGAACTGACCAACAAGCACTATTGGCGCAGACGGCCACGTACCGTTTTGCTGGCCTGACCGGCCAGATGCAATAAACTTTGTTGAGTATGCCCATGACACAGGGCGACAGCAAGGGCATCCGCAGCATCGGCTTGCGGGTTTGCCGGTAATTTCAACAGAGATTTCACCATGTGCTGAACTTGCTCTTTTGCCGCAGCTCCGGTGCCCACTACCGATTGTTTTACCTGGCGGGCCGAATACTCATAAACCTCTAGTCCTGCAAATTTTGCCGCCACAATCGCTGCACCGCGGGCTTGTCCCAGCTTCAACGCCGAATCCGGATTGCGCGCCATAAAGACTTGTTCAATGGCAAAGACGGTTGGCTGGGTTTGCTGAATGATCTGGCTGACGCCATCGAAAATCTGTTTCAGCCGGTCGGGCATTTCTGTCAGCGTCATCCGGATGCAACCACTGGCAATATACTCGAATTTACTGCCATGCTGGCGGATCACCCCGTAACCGGTGAGCCGACTGCCGGGGTCAATGCCGAGAATTATATTCATCAAAATCCCTGTCCGTACTTGAGCGCTGACGACAAGACAAAACTCATTTATTCGACCAGTGCAAGCACGTCATCTGCAATCTCGGCATTGTGGTAGACGCTCTGTACGTCGTCGAAATCTTCCAGCATGTCGATAAGTTTAAAGAACTTGACCACAGTAGTAGCATCAATGTCGGCCTTGGTCGAAGGCACTAAGCTCACTTCGGCATGTTCAGCGTGTAAACCTGCCTGTTCCAAGCTTTCTTTCACATCAACAAAAGCATCAGGCGATGTTACCACGTCTGCAGAGCCATCTTCATGGATGACGACATCATCAGCGCCGGCATCCAGTGCAAGCTCCATCAGCAGGTCTTCATTGATACCAGGCCCAAAACTCAGGGTGCCCTGACGGCTAAACAGGTAGGACACTGAGCCATTAGTCCCAAGGTTTCCGCCGTATTTGGTGAAGGCACTGCGCACATCCTGCACAGTCCGCTTGTGGTTATCGGTCAGCGTTTCGACAATAATAGCCACGCCATTTGGCCCATATCCTTCGTAGACCAGCTCTTCAAAGTTTTCCCCGTCACTATCACCGGCACCCCGTTTGACGGCGCGATCAATCACGTCACGCGACAGATTATTGACCAAAGCTTTGGCAATCGCCGTACGCAGTCGCGGATTGCCATCCGGATCTGGTCCTTGCTTGGCGGCAACGGTCAGTTCGCGGATCAATTTGGTGAAGATTTTGACTTTTTTGGCATCCTGACGCGCCTTGCGGTGCTTCATATTGGCCCATTTACTATGTCCGGCCATCACGTACTCCATACTTCAAACCGCAGCATTGCTGGGGTATTCAACGTTATTGTCATCTCAGATCAGAAAAAACGGCGACTGATGTCGCCGTTTTTTTTCCGTGCATTGCAGCAGGGTATGCCAGCGCAGCCTGCAGCTTGTTATTTCGACTCTTTGACTACAACCTGTACACTGAGCTCAGCCAGTTGTTGCGGATTGGCAAACCCTGGCGCATCTGTCAGAGGACAAGCGGCAGTGGCCGTTTTCGGGAATGCCATCACGTCACGAATCGAAGTTGCACCAGTCATCAACATCACCAGACGGTCCAGACCAAATGCCAGACCGGCATGTGGTGGCGCACCATAACGCAAGGCTTCTAACAGGAAACCAAATTTCTCAGCGGCTTCTTCATCGCTAATACCCAGCAGCTGGAATACTTTGGCTTGAACTTCCGCAGTGTGGATCCGCACGGAACCGCCACCTAATTCAGTACCGTTTAATACCATGTCATAAGCATTCGACAACAAATTGCCTAAATCTAAATCCGCCATTGGCGTATTGAGGAAAGCATCAGTATCCAGTGGCGACGTGAACGGATGGTGGACCGCAGAGAAGCTGCCATCATCGTTTTCTTCAAACATCGGGAAGTCGATGACCCAAAGCGGGCGCCAGCCAGCAACCGTTAAACCAAGCTCTTCGCCGAGTTTTAGCCGCAGAGCGCCCATCGCTTCGCACACCACTTTATAGCGGTCAGCGCCAAAGAAAATCAAATCGCCATTTTCTGCACCGGTGCGGCGTAGGATCTCAGCAATAATTTCCGGCGTGAGGAATTTAGCAACCGGAGACTGGATCCCATCGGCACCCGCCTGGATGTCATTCACTTTTAACCAAGCCAGACCTTTAGCACCGTAAATGCCGACAAATGCGGTATAACCGTCAATATCTTTGCGCGACACTTTCTCAGCGGCGCCCGGAACTTTTAATGCCACGACACGGCCTTTCGGGTCGTTCGCTGGCGCAGAGAACACTTTAAATTCTACGTCTTTGACTAAATCAGCAATGTCGACAAACGACATTGGATTACGCAGGTCCGGTTTGTCTGAACCATACAAACGCATCGCTTCGTTGTAGGTCATTTGCGGGAACTCGCCAAGATCGACTTGCAGCATTTCGTTAAACAGCTGACGCGCCATTTTTTCAGTGACAGCACGGACTTCCACCGCTGTCATGAAACTGGTTTCGATATCGATTTGGGTAAATTCAGGCTGACGGTCGGCGCGTAAATCTTCGTCACGGAAACATTTGACGATTTGGTAGTAACGGTCCATGCCGGCCATCATCAGCAGCTGTTTAAACAGCTGAGGCGATTGCGGCAATGCGAAAAACTGGCCTTTATGAGTGCGGCTTGGCACCAAATAATCGCGGGCACCTTCCGGGGTCGCTTTGGTCAGGATTGGCGTTTCGATATCCATGAAACCATGGCTATCCATGAAGTTACGTACGAAACTGGTAACTTTAGCGCGGAATTTCAAGCGATCGCTCATCAACGGACGACGCAGGTCCAGATAGCGATATTTCAGCCGTTGTTCTTCAGAGTTATTTTGATTGAAATCAAGCGGCAGTGCCGGTGATTTATTCAGGATGGTCAGGCTTGACGCATAGACTTCAACGGCGCCTGTAGCCATCTCGGCATTTACTTGTGAATCCGGACGTGCTCTGACAGAGCCTTCGATTTTCACACAAAATTCTGCACGCAATTCTGCGGCCTGCGCAAACAACTCGGTCAAATCCGGATCAAAGAACACCTGCACCAGACCTTCACGGTCACGTAAATCAACAAAAATCAATCCGCCTAAATCGCGGCGGCGATTCACCCAACCACACAATGAAACCTGTTGACCTACGTGTTGTGCGGTTAAAGCACCGCAATAATGGCTACGCATGAACTTATCCTTTAAACCGGCCGAGCTGAAATGACAGCGGAAAAATGAGCGCCAATTATATAGAAATGACTGCTAATGTCACGGCCCCTGCATTGAACAACGCAGAATTCAGGCTGAGCGCTGTCATCACGGCAGATCAGGGACCACGTCAGTGACTAAACCGGTACTGCCCTTTGCCATGTTGTTTTGCCAGATACATCAGGCCATCTGCGACCTTCAGCAGGGATTGCGGTTCAATACCGTCATCCGGATACATCGCGATACCGATACTTGCCCCGACTTTGGCGCGACATACTGACAGTTGCACCGGTTCCATCAGCTGCATCAGGATTTTTTCTGCCACAATGGCCGCATCATCGCGATCGAGCAAACCGGTTAACAACACGACAAATTCGTCGCCACCAAATCGGGCGACGGTATCACTTTTGCGCACACAATATTTCAGCATCGCTGCGACACGCGTCAGTAATTCATCACCGACATGATGACCATAACTGTCATTCACCGCTTTAAATCCATCCAAATCGATAAAAATCAGCGCCAATTTTTCCTGATGCCTGGCATGCTGCAGCACTGCCTGCTCCAGCCGCTCCTGCAACAATGCGCGGTTAGCCAGTTGCGTCAGATCGTCATGGGTGGCCATAAACCGCATTTTTTGTTCCATTTCACGGCGCAATCCCACCTCGCGGCGCAGCGACATATTCCAAAAAAAGACCACGGCGAACAACAGTACACCGGCGCCGACAACCTGCAGCACCAAGGTATAGATCCTGTCCTGAGCCAGTCCAGGGTCGACATCGAGCAGAAACCAACGATTGCGGATCTCGGAGCGATCTGCTTCGGACAAGGTCCTCAGGCCCTGATCGATGATCTGCAATAAAATAGGGTAGTCTTTACGAACCGCAAATAATGATGGTGTAACAGGCATGTCGGGTGGCAAGTGCATCCGTAAATTACTGTATTCCGGTTTTCGCAAAGTACCACCGGTAATCATCAGGGTGTCGATTGCGTAATTCACGCGGCCTTGCTGCAGTAACTCAAGACTTTCATCATAGTGCGATGTCGGTACTACTTTGATATCAGGAAATTGCTGCTCGAGTAACAGATTGATATCGTAATCCTTTTCCACAGCAACTGTACTGCCATTGAGTTCTCGCATCGAGCTAATTGCTGCAGTCTGGCCAAGACTCAATACCGCCCATTGCGATGGCCAGAAATTCAGACTGAAATCTGCCTGCAGTTTGCGCTCTGGCGTATCAGCCATATTCGCAACCATATCGAGTTTTTTGTCGAGAAAATCGTCAACCAGCTGCTGCCAATCGTGATAAGGCACTGCGACCAGCTCAATGCCAAGTCGCTGGTTCAGTTTAATAAGAACATCCTGCGTGACACCTTTAAAAACCCCATCATCATCGACAAATTCCATAGGCGGCCAATTAGCCATCACACCAACACGGATACTATGATGTTGTTTCAGCCATTCCTGTGCCTGAGCGTTGAGAGGAACCTGCTGCCGGAAGCTGGTGTAAAATCCGGTTTCAGGCTTGGTGAGCCAGCGTTTTTCTATGGTCTCCAGCTCGTCCTGAGTGATTTTCTGAAATCCCGCTTTTAATTGATCAGCCAGCTTGGTCGCATCCTTTGCAACCAATACCTGGATATCGGTCTGATATCGAGGCTGGTCTAACTTTTTATATGCATTACCATTGGTTTGCAAAACGCGATGCTGCATAACAAGGTCGGATATAAAAAAACCGACAATCTCTTTGCGTTCAAAGGCGCGAATCATATCGTCTAATTTTTCAAAATGACGTAGTTGCAAGGCTGGATATTGTTCGCGCAACTTCGCTTGATATGACGCAGCTGCGAGCACGCCAATCTGTTGATTCACTTCAGACAAAGCCGCAAACTGAAAACTTCGGTCGTAATAAAAAGAAGACATAAACCGGTAAATGGGCCATACCGTGCGGACTCCGTCAGGCGCAGCATCAGCCACCGGATAAGCCATATGCACATCAACCCGCCCTTGTTTTAAAGACCGCAAGCCAACCGTTGTTATTTCAGGAACAATAGAAATCGGCACGTCTATTTTTTCCGATAACAGATGCCACATGTCGACCAAAATTCCCTGCGCTAAACCATTTGGTGCGACACTCGCCAACGGTTGGTTCCCATCCGACATGGCGACCAACAAAGTGTTTTCATCGTTGATGCCACTGAGCCAGCGCCGTTCCAGCTTTTCCAACACACCCGGCGGCATTTTTGCAAAAGCATCCGACAGGTGTGACAACAAAGCATCCCTTCCCTTCGTAAGGGCAAAACTCAACTCTATTTTCTGCAACGGAAGCTTACGATGCAGCGGAAATTGCTCCTGCAGTTCCTGATACTTTGCATAACGCGGACTCAGATGATCCTCGGCGGTGAAGGCTTTAATCTCGCCGCGCAGGGCCGCATCATATAATTGATAACGGGTGGGAAATGTATGCATCGATAAATCAGGTACCGCTGCGAGTAATGCAACGCTGTTGGCCGACTGCATCAGTGAACCAACAATAAATGGTTTTAATTGCTGAAGTTGATTGACGTTATGTAAATCACGATGGATAAAGACATTGGTATACACATCAACCAGTTTGGGGCCTAACAATAATTGTTGCTCTCGTAGCGGATTTCGGCTGATGCCACCAAAAACATCAATGGTCCCATTCGCGAGCGCCGTGACCAAATTTTCTGAGCGGGGAATAACGCGAAACTCAAGCGACAGGCCAGCGTTTTCGGTGATTTGCTGCCAAAGATCGATTAATAAACCTGAAGTTTTGCCCCCTCCTTCGACATGTGAATAAGGATATACGTCATCATAAATGCCAACCACCAGATGACCCGAGGACAAGGCCTTGTCGGTTTGCGGCGCGGGAGCCGCACTCAGCCAGGCACTGAACAAAACAAAAAAAATCGTTATGATATGCTTCAAATTCTACTCTCTGATCATCAGGCGCTGTCAGTCAGGCCGGACTTGTTATGATGTATTACCTTGGTTGCCCAATGTGGGCGCATGAGCAATGGCGTGGCAGTGTGTTTGATGACCTTTGTAATGCCTCAGACTTTTTAGCCCAATACAGCAGATATTTCAATGCAGTAGAAGGCAATACCACTTTCTATGCAGATCCTGCTCCGGCAACTGTTTTACGGTGGCAAACCCAAGCTGCAGCGGGTTTCAAATTCACATTCAAAGTGCCGAAGCCTGTCAGTCACCAGCTGCGTGGGCCTGAACGCTCCGCTGCGCTGGCACAATGGTTAGAACTGATCCAACCGCTCAGATCTCAGATTGGTTTGTGCCACTTGCAATTGCCTGGGCACTATTTGCTGACCGCCGATGCTGATTTTATCCCGTTATTGCAGCAACTTCGCCAGTTCAGCCCGGTCGCTGTCGAAGTCAGACATCCCTTGTTTTTTACCAAAGGCGCAGCCGAACAGCAATTGCATCAACTGCTACGCCAAACAGACTGCGAACGGGTCATTCTGGATAGCCGGGCCTTGTTTGCCCAGCCGCCTGTGAGCACCACATTGCAAGATGCGCAGCAGAAGAAACCGCGTCTGCCGGTGCATGTCTGTGCGCTGGGGCCCAACCCCATGTTTCGGTTTATCGGCGTGTCAGATTTAGCTGCCAACCGGCCATACTATCAACCTTGGCTGCAAAAAATGGCGCAATGGCTGAGTGAAGGCCGCACGCCCTATGCTTTTTTTCACACTGAGGATAACGTCAGCGCACCTTTACTGGCACGTCAATTTGCCGGCGAATTATTTGCACTCTGTGGCGTC
>Ga0075154_10000618_pt1 | contig 29152 bp, 22 predicted proteins | sample JI71714BDNA_FD_70965 | JGI IMG/M metagenome (GOLD analysis project Ga0075154, IMG submission 70965) | Wastewater effluent complex algal communities from Wisconsin, to seasonally profile nutrient transformation and Carbon sequestration -... | ecosystem: Engineered > WWTP > Effluent > Algae...
TCCACCAGCCCCATCTTCATGCCGTCGTTGGGGTGGTAGATGCGCTCGACGCCGTAGGCTTCGAGCTCGCGGATTTCCTCGGGGGTGATGGTGCCGCCGCCGCCGGCGAAGACCTTGATGTGCGGGGCGCCACGCTCCTTGAGCATGTCGACCATGTACTTCAGGTACTCGACGTGGCCGCCCTGGTAGCTGGACAGCGCGATGCCGTCGGCGTCTTCCTGCAACGCGGCGCGGACCACGTCCTCCACGCTGCGGTTATGGCCCAGGTGCACCACTTCCGCGCCCTGCGCCTGGATCAGCCGGCGCATGATGTTGATCGCGGCGTCGTGGCCGTCGAACAGGCTGGCGGCGGTGACGAAGCGCAGCGGGGTGGACTCGGATTGCGGCTGCGAGAGGGTTTCGGCGGTGCGGCTCATGCGACGGTCCGGCGGGATCGAAAAATGGTTTCGATTGTAACGCGTGGGTTAGCATCGACCCGACGCCACCGTATGCCAACGCCCATGCCGATCCGCCCCTTGTCCTGCGCCCTCCTGGCCTGCCTGCTCAGCGCCTGCATGCACACGCCCCCCGCCTCCGCGCCGCGGGTGCTGTTGCTGGGCGAAGTCCATGACAGCGCCGCCGGGCACGCGAAGCGCGCGGCATGGCTGGCCGACGAGGTGGCCGCGGGCTGGCGGCCGGTCATCGCGATGGAACAGTTCGACACCGACCAGCAGGCGGCGCTGGATGCGGCGATGCGCGACTGCGCGGATGCCGATTGCGTGGTCGCCAAGGTGGTGCCCGCGAAGACCGGCTGGACCTGGGAGTACTACAAGCCGCTGCTCACCTTGGCCCTGCAGTACGGGCTGCCGGTTCGCGCGGCCAACCTGTCGCGCAGCGAGGCGTCGAAGGTGATCAAGGGCGGGTTCACCGCGGCCCTGTCGCCGGACCTCGTCGCACGCTACCAGCTCGATGCGCTGCCCGCGCCGCTGCTGGCCGCGCAGGAAGCCGAAGTGCGCGACAGCCATTGCGGCGCGCTGCCCGAGGCGATGGTCTCGCCGATGGCGAAGGCGCAGATCGCCCGTGACGTGGTAATGGCGGACACCATGCGCACGCATGCCGCGACCGGCGTGGTGCTGATCGCCGGCAACGGCCACGTGCGCAAGGACATCGCGGTGCCGTTCTGGCTGCGCCGCGACGGCCTGGCGCCGCATGCGGTCGGGTTCCTGGAGCCGACGTCGGATGCGGCGGTATTCGATGAGACGCGGCGCATCCCGGCGACGGATCGCCCGGATCCGTGCGCGGGCTTCAAGGCCCCGAAGGCCGGCTGAGCCACCCCGCCGCCGACGCAGCGAGCTGGCGCAACCTCACTTCACTTCGTCGAACACGTACTCGTGCTGGCCGTCGCGGACGACCAGCTTGCGCATGCCGTCCTTGTCGGCGCGGACCAGCTGGAAGCCGGCCGCCACCGGGTCGATGGTGACGAACGCCATGCTCCCGTCGGGCTGCGGCTGGGTGACGATCTCAGACGAGAACGCGCCGACATCGATGCGCGCCTTGCCATCCCTGCGGCTGACCACGATGTCGCCCAGCGCGTCGTTGCGGTAGCGCGGGGCCAGCGCGGCCAGCGCGGCCGCATCGCCGGGGATCTGCAGCAGCTTGCGGAAGGCGTCGAAGCCCTCGCGGTTCGCCTTCGCATTGGCATCGGCGGTCGCCTGCGCCTGCGCTTCGCCATCGAACATCAGCTCCATCAGCCGGCGCTTGAACGGGCCGCGCAGGTACACGCCCTCGTCGGCATTGGTCAGGATCACCGCGCCGACCTTCTGCTCCGGCCACCACATCATGTTGGAGTGGAAGCCGCCCATGTCGCCGCCGTGGTCGACCACGGTGACGCCGTCGCTCTTGTCCACCATCAGCGCCATCGCGTAGTTGCGGTCCACGCCCAGCGCGATCTGCGGCTCGCGCCGCTGCAGCAGGGCGGCCTCGCCGACGTAGCGCGTGCCGTCCGGCAACACGCCGCGGTCGATCTCCATCTGCACGTACCTGAGCAGGTCGTTGACCGTGCCCCAGGCCGCGCCGGCGGGACGCGAGGCCACGATGGTGTCGTTCAGCCCCATGTCCATGACCTCGACCTTGTGGTCGATGTCGAAGCCGTGCGGCGCGGCGTAGTTGCCGGTCTGCGCCTTCGCGTAGTCGAAGGTGGTGTTGCGCATGCCCAGCGGGTCGAACACCAGGGCCTGCATCGCCTTGTCGTAGCTCGCGCCGAGTTCCCCGCCCGGATACGCCACCTGCCCGCCGATGTAGCCGGCGGCCGCGGCCATCGGGTTGGAGTACTGGAACAGTTCGCCGAAGCCGCTGGTGGGTTGCATCGTGCCCAGCGTGCTCATCACCGTTTCAGGCGTCTGCTTCTCGCCCTCGAACAGCCATTCCATGTCCTGCCGCGGGAGGCCGGTGCAGGCGCAGATCAGGTGCTTGACCAGCACCTTGTCGGTGGTCGCGGCGTCGCCCAGCTTGAAGGCCGGATACACGTCTTCCGCGCGGGCATTCCAGTCCAGTTTGCCGGCATCCACCAGCTTGGCCAGCATCAGCGTGGTCAGCGCCTTGGTGTTGGAGGCGATCATGAAGCGGGTGTCGCCATCCACCGGTGCCGGCTTGCCGAGTTCGCGCACGCCAAAGCCGCGCGACATCACCACCTTGCCGTCCTGGACGATGCCGATCGCCACGCCGGGCACTTCGAACTGCTGGCGCATCCGTTCGATGAAATCGGCGACCTGCGCCAACTTCGCGGCATCGAGCTTGTGCGCGGCGCGGCCGGCGAAGGTCTCGCGCGCATAGCCGGCGGGCTGGAAACGCTGGGCGATCTTGCCGTACTGGGACGCGCGTTTCTCGGCGATGGCCTGGTCCACGTCCGCCACCACGACCGTCCAGGCCTTGCCCTTGCGGAAGGCGCTGGCGTTGACCACGCGCTTGGCGTTGGCGGGGATGTCGTAGTCGTAGAAGCGGCGCTGGTCCCAGCCGTCGCGCGGCGCGGCGTCGGTGGCCAGCAGGAATTTCGGGTCGAGGCCCAGCACCTTCCAGGCCTCGGCGACGGCGGCGTCCACGTCGGTGGCGGTGGTATCCACGAACGCGCTGCGCGAGCCGTCCGCCTCCGGCGGGGTGACGATCACCGCATTGCCCTGCACCCGCGACGCCCAGCCTTGCGGCAGCAGGAACGTGGCGCGACCGCCGGGGGTGGTGACGGTGGTCTCCGCGGCGGCGGGGGCGGCCTGCGGCTCGGCGGCGAACGCCAGGCCGGCCGGCACGAGGCAGGCAAGCGCGATGGCCAGGGCGGTGGGCTTGAACGGGATCTGCATCGTCGTCTCCGGAAGCGGGCATCGGGCGCGCGTGCCCGTCCTTGCGTCCACGCGATCCGGGGCGGGACACGGCCAAGCCCTCGACCCGCTGGATTGCCCGCCTGTCGCCGGATCCACGCGATGGCATGGAGTTTGCTTCCTGATTCTTGGAGAATCCGGAGGCTCATGCGCCGCACCCTGTCCGTCGCGTTCCTGCTCACCTGCCTGGCGCCTGCGTCGGCGGGGGTGCCGGCGCCGACGGCGGGGGCGAACCTGCATGGATTGGGCTGGTTGCCCTCCGACGCGTACGACACCGGCGAAGGCCTGCCCGACCCGACCGTCAACGCGATCGCCGCATTGCCGAATGGCCATGTCTGGCTTGGGACGATGCGCGGCCTTGCCCGCCTCAACGGCGCCCGCGTGGTCGCCGAGCCCGGCCCGGGCGGCGTCCTCGGCAAACCGATCCTGGGACTGGCCGGCACCGCCGACGGCGACCTGCTGGCATCGGTCGATGCGGCCGGCGTGTATCGCCTCCATGACGGCCAGTGGCAGTCGCTGGGCTCGCCGTTCGGCAGCAATCGCACCCAGCGCCTGCGGGCATTCGGGAAACCGGGTGCGGTGCGGGTGTTCGCCACCGGCAACGGCGTCGCGGAATGGAACGGCGCGCGCTGGGAGCCGCGCGCGTTGCCCGCGCCGCTGGCCGGGCGCGAGGTCTTCGACATTGCCCTGCAACCGGCGAGCGACGGCATCGCCGAGACCCTGTGGGTCGCCAGCTTCGGTGGCGGGCTGTATCGCTGCATCGGCAAGGCCGCGTGCGAGCGCGTGGCGATCGATGGCAGCGGTCCGCGCACCGACGAGATCCGCACCCTGCAACTGCAACCGCGCGCGGGCAAGCCGGATGCGTTGTGGCTGGCCCTCCAGGGCGGCGGCGTGGCGCGCCTGGCCGACGGCGGATGGACGCGCTGGCATGCCGGCAACAGCACGCTGCCCAGCGATTTCGTGTCCGACCTCGCCCTGGTCGAGGTGCCGGGCGCAGGCCTGGACGTGTGGGCCGGGACCCGCAGCGGGCTGGCGATCCTGCGCGACGGCCGCGAGTGGATCGGTGCCGATCCGCGCATCCCGCAACTGCGCGAACGCGTGCGCACGCTGGCGCTGACGCGCACCAGCCAGGGCGTTCCGGTCATGTGGGCTGGCTCGGACACCGGCGCGGTGCGCACCCCGCTGGCCGGTCCGTGGCGGCTGGTCAGCCGGTTGGGCAGCAGCGGCAACGGCATCTGGGATGTCTGGGTGGAACCGGCCACGGATGGCGGCGAACGGGTCTGGCTGGCCAGCGACGGCGAAGGGCTGGCCCGCTTCGAGGACGGACATTGGCGGCGCTATGGCCGCGCCGATGGCATGCCCAGCGACAGCGCCCGCAGCATCCGAAGGGTGCCCGACGGCAGCCGCGAGGGCAGACTGTGGATCGGCACCTGGGGCGGGCATGTCGCACGCCTGCAGGGCGAGCGCTTCGTCGAATTGCCCACGCCCTGGAAGAAGCTGCCGGGCGATGCAGCCAGCCTGCTGCTGGCCGACCAGGACGACGTCTGGGTCGGCACCCGCGAACAGGGCATGGCGCATTGGGACGGCCGGCAGTGGACATGGTTCCCGCCCGGGCGCGACATGCCGGGCTGGGTGTATGCGGCGGTACGCGTGGGCGACACCCTGTGGTTCAGCAGTGCCGGCAAGGGCCTGGTGCGCCGCCGCGGGGGCGAGTGGCGGTTCTTCGGCAAGGACATCGGCCTGCCGGCCGACCGCTTCTACGACCTCCGCCTGATCCCCGATGCCGACGGCAGGCCGGTGCTGTGGATGGGCAGCAGCAGCAATGGGCTGGTGCGCGTCGACGTGGGCAATCCGGACAAGCCGCGCCTCGTCACCGACCCCGCGTTGCCGGCCTTGCCGATCGCCAAGGCCTACGGCGCGGTGCGCGATGGCCGCGGCGACATCATGGTGTGCACGGACTACGGGGTGTTCAGCTGGCGGCCCGCCGGTGAGCGCTACCTCGCCACCGCCTACCACCGCGAAGACGGCGTGCCGCACGACGAGTGCAATGGCAAGGCCCTGCAGGTCGACGAACGCGGTCGGGTGTGGATCGGGACCGTCGGCGGCGCGGCGGTGTACACCCCGCCCGAGGCGACGCCGCGGCGGCCGTCGCCCCTGGAGCTGACCGGCCTGCGCGTGGATGGCAGGCAGGTCCGCGTGGTGGACGGCGTCCTCGCCCTGCCGCGCGCCGACAGCGCGCTGGAATTGCACTACGACCTGCTCACCGGGGAGAAGGAAGCGGGTTCGCGCTATCGGGTCAGCCTGCTCGGCCGGGAAGGCGGGATCGGCACGTGGGAGCCGCTGGACAGCCACGCCTTCGCCCGCCTGCCCGCAGGCCGCCAGCGCGTGCGCATCGAGGCGCGCGATTTCGCCGGCGTGCCGGCCGAGCCGCTGGAACTGGTGGTCGACGTGCCGCAGGTGTGGTGGCAGACGCCACTGGCGCGCGCGCTGCAGGTCCTGGGGGCGCTCGCGTTGTTCTGGGGCGTGCTCAAGCTGCGCGAACGCCTGTTGCGACTGCGCGAACTGCAGTTGCGCGAGATGGTGCGCGACCGCACCAACCAGTTGCAGGCCAGCGACACCGAACTGCGTCGCGCCAACGACGAACTGCGCCGGCTGTCCTACACCGATCCGCTGACCGGGCTGGGCAACCGCCGCCGGCTGTTCGAAGCGCTGGAACTGCATTGCCGGCATGGCCACGAACAGCAACGACCGCTGGGCCTGTTGCTGATGGACCTGGACCACTTCAAGGCGATCAACGACAGCCACGGCCACACCGCAGGCGACCTCTGCCTGCAGTCCGTCGCGCGGGTCATGCTGGCCACGCTCCCCGGTGGCGCCATCGCCGCCCGCTACGGCGGCGAGGAGTTCTGCGTGGTGCTGCCCGGGCTGGACCTGGCCGCGGCAACGGCCGTCGCCGAGGACCTGCGCGCCGCCGTGCAGGCCATCCCGCCGCTGGACTGCCAGGCGAACGGTCCCAGGGTGACCGCCAGCATCGGCGCGGTCTCGCGGGTACCGAACGGGCCGGCTTGCGCCGACCTCCTGCTGACCCTGGCCGATGGCGCGCTGTACCGCGCCAAGGCCGCCGGGCGCAACCGGGTGCAACCGGCCACGCCGTGATGGCGACACGGCGCGTCGTTCGCCGGGATGCGACCCGTCAGTCGTTGACCACTTCGCGATGCATCGGTGCGAGCACGGCCAGCAATTTGTTCTGCGCACGGAACGGGATGCCGCGCTTGTCCATCGCCACCTGCAGCACTTCCACCAGCGCGCTGAAATGCGCGCGCTCGATCTTGAACGCTGCGTGCGCCTCCACCATGTCGCGTCCGCTGTAGGTGCAGCCGCCACCGAGCACCGCGCAGAACTGCTCGGTCAGCTGGCGGGTCACGCGCGCCCGGTCGACATCGCGGAAATACGGTTCCAGCCGCGGATCGGCCAGCATCAGCGCCATGAACTCTTCGTTGAGCGCGGTCAGTCCGGCAAGGCCACCGAACTGCTCGAACACACCGGCCAGCTCGGGGTGGACGGGTGCGGGATTCGGTGCGCGACTGGTCGCGGCTTGCGGTGCTCCAGCCGTCGACTGGGCGAAGGCCGTTGCGGCGAGCTGGACGGTGCCCAGCAGGCCTGCAATCACGAGCTGGATGGATCGGATGCGCATGAGGTTCTCCATGTTCAGAAGCCGACTTGCAGCGAGGCGTACCAGCCGCGCTGGTGGTCGCGGATGACGATGTTGCCGAGGTCCACGTAGGCCACGGTCAGCGAGACGTGCTTGTTCGGCGCCCACGCCACGAAGGCGTCCCAGGCGTTGTCTTCGCTGGCGATGCCGAGGTTGTCCGGCTTGCTGCGGAACTCCGCGCCGACCGCCACGTGGCGGTTGAGCAGGAACGCAGCGGAGCCTTCGAACTGCGGCTTGTAGCCGTCGTTGCGATCGCCACCGAAACCGAGGATGCCGAACTGGTTGGCCTTGGTGAAACGCAGCGTGGTGTTCAGCAGCAGGCTGTGGTCGAGGTAGAGCTTGGTCGCGCTGAGATAGACATCGGTGCCGCTGTCGTCCCTGGCGCCGATCGCCGACAACAACGCGCCGCGGTTGTTGCGCTTGCGCTGCAGGCCGATCGCCAGTTGCGGCATCCAGCGGTCCTGTTCCAGCACCGCATCGCCCGCCAGCTTCACCTTGACGCCGATGATGTCCTGGCGGATCACGTAGCCCTGCCCCAGGCCCAGCGCGGCGCCCACCGCGCGCGTGTCGAACGCCTGGCGCGCCACGCTGAGTTCGACCCGGTCGTGGAGGCCGACCAGCGCGCCGTAACTGTCCAGCGCGTAATCGCCGACGTCGACCCGCGTGTAGTACGCAGTGGCGCCGACCTGGTCGCGGGTGCCCTGGCCTCCGATCACCGCCCATGGCGCAAGGCCGCCACCGGCCGCGCCCTCGACCTGGGTCACGCCGCCGGTCAACAGCAGCTTGCCGCTGTTGGCCGGTGGCGGATCCTGCAACGAAGGTTCCTCGGCGGGCGCATCCAGCGCCGCGGCATCCTGCGCCTGCGCCATCCCGCTGCCGAGCAGCAACAACGTGGCGCAAGCGAATGGAGCGGCGCGTCGCCGGTGCGGTCGCACGGCATTGCAGGCAGGTGTCATCGGACTCTCCAGGCGAACGGAAGGGATGGCGAACGGCAGGTCAGCCATGGCGATCCGCCTGCTGGCCCTTGGCCATGAGTTGGTTGAAGGCCGTGGCCACGCGACTGACCTCGGCGCTGCCGGCCGGGTCCATGTGCAGGTTGCGATCGGAGGTGCTCGCGGCACGCTCCAGCAGGCGTTCCAGCGCCAGCAGCGGGCTCGCCACGCGGCGGCCGTACCAGGCGATGGCGCCCAGCAGCGCGACCAGCGACAGCATTGCGAGCAGGACGATGGGGACGTGCGCCGCCAGGGTGGCGGACAGCGGCATGCGCCGCGCGATCTGTACCACGCGCACCTCCTGGTTGCCGAACAATGCGGTGAGGCGCGCCTGCGACGACCCCGCCGCCAGGTGCAGCTGGCCTGTGGACGAGGCGTCGCCTGCCGGCCACCGCGCGATCGACTTCGACAGGGCATCGGCATCGGTGGCCGGCAACGTCGAGGCCAGGACGCCTGGGCCGGACGCGGACGTTGCGACCAAGGCGACATCCGCCGCCGCGATCCCGGCGATGGTCTTCACGTAGTCCTGGTCGACCTCCTCTGCGACCAGCAGGTAGGCATCGCCGGCGTTGTAACGGGCCAGCGGCAGCATCGCCACGTGCAGCAGGCGGTCGCCGTCGCGCCACAGCCCGGTGCCCACCGACTGGCGCTTGCGCGCCTCGACGAACACCGGATCGTTGGCGAAGTCGTGGCCTTCCGCATAGGCATCGGTCACCGCCAGCGCGCGACCATCGGCGGCGACCACCGCGGCCAGGTCGAGGTCGAGTTGCGACCTGCGCTCCTCCAGCAAGTCGACGATCGAGGAGTAGTCCACCGCTTCGCCCGGCAGCAGGCTGCCCAGCGCCTGGGTCATGTACGCCACCACCGCCTGGTTGCCGGCGATCAACTCGCCACGGATGGTTAGGTTGCGGTTGGCCTGCTCCTCGACCAGTTGCTGGGTCATGGCCAGGGTGGACAGCGTGCGCGACGCCTCGCGCGCCGCGTCGCGGGCGAACTGCAGGGCCAGCAGGGCGAGGAGCGCCGGCAGCACGATCACCAGCGCCAGGAGGATGCGCAGGCGCGTCCCGTGGAGTGCGGCCATGGCTCAGTGCTCCTGCCGCGCAGGGCGGGTAGCGGTGAGCTTGCGAACCACCGGTGCGCTGGCCGGCAAGGCAACCGCCACCGATTGCGCCTGCGCCCGCGGATGCCAGAACACCAGCGTGCCCGGGCCCGCAGGCAGGCCAGCCAGGGTGTAGCGCCCATTGCGATCGGGCCGCGTGTAATACGGCGTGGCCAGCACCACCACGTCGGCACGCATGTTGTGGTGGACGTTGCAGTTGACGATCACCAGGCCCGGCTTGTTGAACACGTATTGCTTGCTCTCGCCCGGGCCGTAATGGCCGAAGTCGAAGCTGCTGCCCGGTGTGCGCGAGAACACGTTGTGCAGGATCGTGTCGCGATTGGGGAAGCGCACCGTGCTGCCTTGCGGCACCACCAACAGCGCGGGCGAGAAGCCCTTGCTGCGGGTATCGATGCTGAAATTGCCGGGCTTCGGCTTGGGAGCCCCGGCCTTCGGCAGGAAGTACACCAGGCCATCGGCCAGCTCGCCCGGCAGGACCGCGCCGGCACCGCCCGCGACCAGTTCCAGGCGGCCGGTCACGGTGCTGCCGCTGGCCACCGGCTTGGCGGGCTCGGCGGCAGGCACGGGCTTGGTCTCCGGCTTCGGCAGTACCGGCTTCCGCGGCGGCACGGGTTTCGCGGCCACCGGTGCTGGCGCCATCACGAGTGGTGCCGGCGGCGCGGGTTCGGGCATCGCCGGCTCGGATGCCGGCACTGGCATCGGGACGGGCTCAGGCGCGTGCTCGTGTGCCATCTCGACGGGTGCAGGCGCGATATCGTCCGCCATCGGCGGCGGTTGATCGGGCGCGGGCGCGGTGGCGCAAGCGACCATGCCGCACAGGGCAAAGGCCCCGGCGACGGCTCGGAATCGGTTCATCGTGTTCCCCCTGGATCGAACCGCAAGCGCCCCGCTTGCCCGGCATTCGACCCCATGACAGGTGCATACGGGCGCGCACGCGCCGCGGATGCAGCGGGTGGCGATTCAGCTCCGATGCCGCCGCGGCAGGCGCCAGCGCGGCGTTGCGGCCCCGTACCCGCCCGTATTCAAGCCCCGCCAAGACCGATGGCTTAGAATGCGCGCCCTGCACCGCCGGCCCTTGCCGCATCCGGTGCAGACGAGCACTTCACATCCGTTCCCGTCCCTTCCAGACCGTCGGCGCCATCGCGACATGCGAGCGGCTCCGGCCGGAGTTCCCGCAATGATCTTCGAAACCCTCGATACCTACGGCCACGAACAGGTCGTGTTCTGCCACAACAAGGACGCAGGCCTGAAGGCGATCATCGCCATCCACAACACCGTGCTGGGCCCGGCCCTGGGCGGTACCCGCATGTGGCCGTACAAGAGCGAGGCGGAAGCCCTCAACGACGTGCTGCGCCTGAGCCGCGGCATGACCTACAAGAACGCGGTCGCCGGCCTGAACATCGGCGGCGGCAAGGCGGTGATCATCGGCGACCCGGCCACCGACAAGTCGGAGGCGCTGTTCCGCGCGTTCGGCCAGTTCGTGGAGTCGCTGGGCGGCCGCTACATCACCGCCGAGGACGTCGGCATCGATGTCAACGACATGGAATACGTGTACCGCGAGACCGAGTACGTCACCGGCGTGCACCAGGTGCATGGCGGCTCCGGCGACCCCTCGCCGTTCACCGCCTACGGCACCCTGCAGGGCCTGATGGCGACGCTCAACAAGAAGTACGGCGACGAGGACGTGGGCAAGTATTCCTACGCCGTGCAGGGCCTGGGCCACGTCGGCATGGAGTACGTGAAGCTGCTGAAGGAACGCGGCGCCAAGATCTTCGTCACCGACATCAACAAGGCGCTGGTCGAGAAGGCCGTGACCGAGTACGGCGCCGAGGCGGTGGGCCTGGACGAGATCTACGACGTGCCGGCCGACGTGTACTCGCCGTGCGCGCTCGGCGGCACCGTCAACGAGCAGACCCTGCCCCGGCTCAAGGCCAAGGTCATCTGCGGCGCGGCCAACAACCAGCTGGCGAACAACGCGATCGGCGACGAAGTCGCGCGCCGCGGCATCCTGTACGCGCCGGACTACGCGGTGAACGCGGGCGGCGTGATGAACGTGGCGCTGGAACTCGATGGCTACAACCGCGAGCGCGCCATGCGGATGATGCGCACGATCTACCACAACCTCACCCGCATCTACGAAATCAGTGACCGCGAAGGCGTGCCGACCTACCAGGCCGCCGATCGCCTGGCCGAGGAACGCATCACCACCATCGGCAAGCTCAAGCTGCCGCTGGGCCGGTCGCAGCCGCGATTCCAGGGCAGGATCCGCGGGCACTGACGTATTGATCTGGACTGCGCCCAGATCAATCCCAAAGTTTGCGTGCAAACTTTGGGCCCCACTGGTCGCTACCAAATCCCCGCCGCTGTCGCGGCGCCCCCTTTACTAAAGGGGGCTGTGGGAACCCACCAGAAAAGAGGTTCGTGATGCGTCCATTTCCCCTCGGCGAAGACATCGATGCACTGCGCGAGGCGGTCCGCCGCTTCGCCGACAACGAGATCGCGCCGCGCGCCGCGCAGATCGATGAAGAGAACGCGTTCCCGCAGGACCTCTGGCCGAAACTCGGCGAGATGGGGCTTCTGGGCATCACCGTGCCGGGCGAGTTCGGCGGCAGCGAGATGGGCTACCTCGCCCACCTCGTCGCCATGGAGGAAATCAGCCGCGCGTCGGGATCCGTCGGCCTGAGCTACGGCGCGCATTCGAATCTCTGCGTCAACAACCTCTACGCCAATGGCAACGCCGCACAGCGCGCGAAGTACCTGCCGAAGCTGTGCAGCGGCGAATGGAAGGGCGCGCTGGCGATGAGCGAACCCGGCGCGGGTTCCGACGTGGTGGGCTCGATGTCCTGCCGCGCCGAGTTGAAGAACGGCGTGTGGGTGGCCAACGGCAACAAGATGTGGATCACCAACGGCCCCGAGGCCGACGTCCTGATCGTCTACATGCGCACCGCCAGCAGCGAGCTGGGCAGCAAGTGCATGACCGCCTTCATCGTCGAGAAGGGCATGAAGGGCTTTTCCACCGCGCAGAAGCTCGACAAGCTCGGCATGCGTGGCAGCAACACCTGCGAGCTGGTGTTCCAGGATTGCGAGATCCCGGCGGAGAACATCCTCGGTGAGCTCAACAACGGCGTCCGGGTGCTGATGAGCGGCTTGAACACCGAGCGCCTGGTGCTGAGTGGCGGCCCGATCGGTTTGATGCAGGCGGCGATGGACCTCGCCCTGCCCTACGTCCGCGAGCGCCGGCAGTTCGGACAGGCGATCGGTACCTTCGGGATCATGCAGGCCAAGATCGCCGACATGTACACCGCGCTGCAATCCAGCCGCGCGTTCGCCTACCAGGTCGCGCGCGACTACGACGCCGGCCACAAGAGCCGCATCGACGCCGCCAGCTGCCTGCTGCATGCATCGGAAGCCGCGGTACAGGTGGCACTGGAAGGCATCCAGGCGCTCGGCGGCAACGGCTACATCAACGAATACGCCACCGGCCGCATCCTGCGCGATGCCAAGCTCTATGCCATCGGCGCCGGCACCAACGAGATCCGCCGCATGCTGATCGGCCGCGAGTTGTTCGCCGGCAACAGCTGAGGGGCTGGAAAAGTGGGGTCAGCGTGGCCTTTTGCTGCGGCAAAAGGCCACGCTGACCCCACTTTTCTCCTGCTCAGAACCGCCAGGACGCCTGCAGCGAGGCCAGTGTGTTGTCGCCTACCGGGCTCGAGCGACGGCTCAGGTCGAAGCGGAACGTCGCCCGGCTACCGATACTCGCCGACAGGCCGGTGCCAATGAGGTTGCCGCGATCGGCCAGCCCGATGCCCTGCAACGGCGCCCACTGTTCCAGCCCGCTGTAGCTGGCATCGAAGGCGGCGCCGCTCGCCGCCAGGGTGCGCTGCCATTCGGCGCGCGCGTCGGCACGCAGGTCGATGTCGCCCACTCGCCAACCATGCGTCGCGCGCAACCCGGCGAAGCCCTGCCAGCGACGGCTGTCCCACGCGTTCGCGCGCAGGCCGAAACCGCTCGCGCCGCCTTCGTCGAAGCCGTCGTTGCGGATCTGCACGACGTGCGTGCCCAGGTATGGCGTGAGCGCGATGCCGCCGGCATCGAAGCGTCGACCAAGCTCGGCGGACGCCCCGACGTAATCGCCCGACAATCGCGTCGCCACCGCGTCCCGCATCGCGCCCAGCAGCAGGTTGCGCTGCATCTGCCGCTGGAAGGAACCGGATGCCAGTTGTGCCTGCGCATGCCAGTCGCCAAGCCATGTCGCTGCATAGACCTGCAATTCGCGCTGGCGGCCGCGGCTGCGATCGCCGAAGTCGCTTAGCCAGCCGGACTGCTCCAGCCGGTTCAGCGCGATGCCGACGACGCCATGGCGACCGACGCGCCAGTCGTTGCCGATCATCTCGCCGGCCGCATCGATGCCGACGCTGTCGAAGCCGGCCTGCGCCAACGTGCCGCCGCTGGACAGATCCCGATACCAGCCGCCCGTCGCGTGCGGGGCAAGCGATAGCGCATCCAGTCGACCGTCCAGTGCGCGGCGCCCAGCGTCGATCGCATCGAAGGTCATCGCCGCCGATGCACCATGCAACTGGCCAGACAGGCTGCGCAGCGACACATCCGCATTGGCGATGCTGGAAGCCTGCTGCAACGCGCCCGCGGCATCGATGAACGCCGCGCCGATGCCCACCGGCAAGGTGCCGGCCAGTTGGCCGTCGATCGCGGACATCGCCGATTCCACCCGTGCCGCCGACACCTGGGTGATCGTCGACAGGCCCATGCCCGCGACCGCGTTGGCCACGTTGATGCGGTTGATGTTGAGGAAGACGTTGTTGGGGTCGTAGGCCAGGCTGGCGTCCAGGAACACGTTCGACGCGGCCCTGAGCGCGGAGAACGTGCCGCTGACGCCGCCGGTCGCATTGAGCAGGGTTTCCTTCGCGGTCGTGGTGTAGCCGCTCCTGACCCCGAGGATCGACATCTGCCCATCGAGGGTGGCGGTGCCGGTGACCCGCAGGCTGCTGCCCAGCCACACGCCGAGGTTCCCGGTCGAGGACTGGATGAAATTGCCGCTGATGCTGGCCGGGCTGCTGGCGCCGCTGTAGAAGCGACCGCTGTTGCTCACGTTCCCGCCGAACACGCCGCTGGCCCAGACCGTCGCCCCACTGGCAATGCCGAGGTTGGAGCGCAATCCCTTGCGCACGTCCAGCCCGCCGGCATCCACGCGCGTCGCACCCGTGAAGTTGCCGGCCTCCGCCAGGGTGAGGGTCCCGCTGCCACCCTTGATGAGGCCGCCACTGCCGATGATGGGGTTGCGCCAGATGGAGTTGCCGCTGAACGCCACGCTGAAATCGCCCCACGCGAAATTGCTCGGCCCCATCGCCGCCTTGGTGACATCGAGCAAGCCCCAACCGAACACACTGTCCACGCCGGGCGCGCCCAGGTCCCTGGAGGCCGCCAGCACGGTTTGCCGCACCTGGTCGTTGCTGAAATACGGGAACGCCGACCACACCACCGCGGCTGCGCCGGATACCAGCGGCGCGGCGTACGACGTACCGCCGCCCTGGTAAAGGACGCTGTTCGCCTGGGTCGTCGCATCGGGATCGATGAACACCACGTTGCCGGGCGCGACCAGGCAATAGTTCATGGCGATGCCGCACTGCTGCGAGTAGCCGGTCAGCTGGGTCGGGTTGAGCGGATCCAGCGCGCCGACCGTCAACCAGCCTTTTTCGAGGACGGGATCGTTGGCGATGCTCGGCAGTGCCGCATTGTCGGAGGGATTGCCGACGAAGCGCGGATCGTCGCCGCTGTTGCCGTTGGCGAACACCACGATGCCGCCGCGGGTCACCACGAAATCCTTCCAGGCATTCGCAAGCTCGATGCTCAGCGCCGGATCGTTCCAGTACAGCCCACCCCAGGAGTTGTTGATGATCTTCGCGCCTGCCCCGGCAAGTTCCGCGTTGATCGCCTGGAAGAACTCGCCGTAGCCCTCGCCCGCACGGATTTCGTTGCCTTCGCCGGAGCCATCATCGTCGGGCCTCGCATCGCCGATGATGCGCGATGACGCCACGCCGGCGCCCTGCGCGATCCCGCCGCCCCAGGTGTCGCTGCCACCCGCGCTGTAGACGCCGGTTGCGGGCTTGCCCGCCGCCAGCGACGCAACGGTGGTGCCGTGCCCGACCACGTCATCCACGCTCGTGTTGTTGGGCGGCGACGACACATGGACGAAGTTGCTGGTCACGCGGCCACTGAGGGTGGGATGGTTGCGGTTCACGCCGGAATCGACGAACCCGATCGTCACGCCTTGACCGGTGAGGCCTGCGCCCAGTGCGCCTCCCGCATTGGTCAGGCTCAGGTGTCGATTGATGCCGGGTGCGGCCCAGGTGACGGGCGCGCCAAGGGTCGGAATCGCTGGCGGGTTCACCACGATCGCACTGTCGTTCGCCACCGTCGGGGTGAAGTCCAGGACAGTGCCGCCTGGCGTGCTGGGTGGTGTTGGCGTGCTCGGCCGCACATTGCCACCGCCACCGCCACAGGCCGCCAGGGCCAGCACGATCGCGCAGGGGAGGAGCGCGCGCGCCAGGCGACGGTCGCGGAGGATGAGTGCGGGTGCGTCATTCATGGTCATTCCCCAGGTGCGCCGCCGGCCCCTCGCCGACGCCATGCGCCCTGCGGGTGTTGTATGCCGCACCCGCCGTTTCCGCAACGCCGGCAGCCTGGATCGGCCACGGATGCGGCGGCGCAGCATGCCCCTCGGATTCGCGCCATAATCGGCCATTCGACCCAAGCGGCCCATCCGGCCCGGAGCCCCCACCATGAGCGACGTCGTCATCGTCGGTGCCAAGCGCACCGCCATCGGTTCCTTCCTCGGCCAGTTCACCGGCGTTCCCTCGCCCACCCTGGGCACGGTTGCGATCCGGGGCGCGCTGGCGCAGGCCGGCGTGGCCGCCGACCAGGTCGATGAAGTGATCATGGGCTGCGTGCTGCCTGCCGGCCTTGGCCAGGCCCCGGCACGGCAGGCCTCGCGCGCCGCCGGCATCCCCGATGCCGCCGGCTGCACCACCATCAACAAGGTCTGCGGCTCGGGCATGAAGGCGGTGATGCTGGCGCACGACATCATCAAGGCCGGTTCGGCCAGCACGGTGGTCGCCGGCGGCATGGAGTCGATGACCAATGCGCCCCACCTGCTCAACGGCTCGCGCACCGGCATCCGCTTTGGCGCCGGCGAGCTGGTCGACCACATGGCCTGGGACGGCCTGACCAATCCCGATGACGGCAAGGCGATGGGCGTGTTCGGCGATGCCGCCTGCGCCAAGTACGGCTACGACCGCGCCGCGGTCGATGCCTATGCCGCAGAGAGCGTCAGGCGCGCCCAGGCCGCGCAAGCCAGCGGGGCCTTCGACGGCGAGATCGCCGCGGTCACCGTCAAGACCCGCAAGGGCGAGGTGGTGGTCGACAAGGACGAGGAGCCCGGCAAGATCGACCCCTCGAAGATCCCCGACCTGCGTGCGGCCTTCGGCAAGGATGGCGTGCTGACGGCGGCGTCCTCGTCCAAGATTTCGGACGGCGCCGCCGCGCTGGTGGTGATGTCGTCCGAGGCAGCGGCCGCCGCCGGCGCGACGCCGCTGGCGCGCATCGTCGCCCATGCCACGCATGCGCAGGCCCCGGAATGGTTCACCACGGCGCCGGTCACCGCACTGCGGAACGTGCTCGCGAAGGCCGGCTGGTCGGTGGCCGATGTCGACCTGTTCGAGGTCAACGAAGCCTTCGCCTGCGTGGCGATGGCGCCGATGACCGAGCTCGGGATCGCGCACGACAAGCTGAATGTGAATGGCGGGGCGCTGGCGCTGGGCCACCCGATCGGTGCCTCGGGTGCGCGGCTGCTGGTGACATTGCTGAATGCGCTGCAGGCCCGCGGCGGCAAGCGGGGCGTAGCGTCACTGTGCATCGGCGGCGGCGAAGCGGTCGCCCTGGCCGTCGAGCTGGTGTAAAAGTCCCGTTAGGCGGTGAACGGCCGATTCAAAAAAAACCGGCCAGCCGCTTGACACGCGACACGGGCTTGTCATCATGTTACCGGCGCGCAGTATGCGCGTTCTGAAAACACCCTATTCATACGACGAGGAATACACATGTCCATCAACAAGATCCTGCTGGCGATGGCGCTGGGCCTGGCCCTGACCGCTTGCGGCAACCAGGAGCAGGCTGCTGACGCCGCTGCCGACGCCACCGCCGCTGCCGGCGAAGCCGCCGCTGCCGCTGACGCCGCTGCCGCTACCGGCGACGCCGCTTCGGCTGACGCCGCCCAGGCCGCTGCCGACACCGCCGCCACCGCTGCTGACGCCGCTGCCGCTTCGGCCGACGCGACCGCCGCTGCTGCCGGTACCGCCGCTGCCGGCGACGCTGCCGATGCCGCCATGGACGCCGCTGACTCGGCCGAGCAGGCTGCTGCCGCTGCTCAGAACGCCGCTGCTTCGGCTGAAGAGAAGAAGTAATCGACTCGGCGGGCTAGCTCGCCGGTTCGTTACTGTAGAATCGGAGAAGCCGTCGGTACGCCGACGGCTTTTTCGTGCCCCGAACCATCGGGGCTGTTGTGAGTCAGTGAACGCCCCGCCGGCCACGCATGCCGGATCGCCAAGCGCACTGGCGTTGCCTGATCCGAACCCGTTGCATTTCAGACAACCCCTAATCCAGGAGATTTCCATGAACACCAAGCTTTACGTGCTCCTCGCCGCTGGCGTCCTCGCTCTGTCGGCCTGCAAGAATGAAACCGCGACCGCGCAGGACGCCGCTGCCGACGCTGCTGCCGCGACCGACCAGGCCGCCGCTGCGGCTGGCGACGCCGCTGCCGCTGCCGGCGACGCCGCCGCTGCCGGCGTTGACGCCGCTGCCGCCGCCACCGGCGAAGCCGTTGGCGAAACCGCCGCTGCCGTGGAAGGCGCTGCCGACACCGCCGCTGCTGCCGCGAACGAAGCCACCGCCGCCGCTGCCGACGCCACCGCCGACGCCGCCAATGCGGTCGCCGACAAGGCTGCCGCGACCGCCGACAAGGCCGAAGCCGCTGCTGCCGAAGCCAAGAAGTAATCTTCTTCGCTTTGCTGTCCCTGGAAGGCCCGCTTCGGCGGGCCTTCCTCTTTCTGGAACCACGCACGTCGGCGGACCGGCGCACCGCAGCGGTTATGCTTTCGCATTGACCGCACCGTCGATGACCGCATGCCCGCGCTGACCTCGCAACTCGATCCCCGCTCGCAGGATTTCCTCGACAACGCCTCCTGGCATCGCGACCTCGTCGCCGAACTCGATCGTCGGCTGGCCCGCGCCGCGGGCGGCGGTGGCGAGCAGGCCCGCGCCAGGCACACCGAACGCGGCAAGCTGCTCCCGCGCGAACGCATCGATGCCCTGCTCGATCCCGGCTCGCCATTCCTGGAAATCGCCCCGCTGGCGGCCGAAGGCATGTACGACGATGCCGCGCCCGCCGCCGGCATGGTCTGCGGCATCGGCCGGGTGATGGAGCAGGACGTCGTGATCGTCGCCAACGACGCCACGGTCAAGGGCGGCACCTATTTCCCGATGACCATCAAGAAGCATTTGCGCGCGCAGGAAATCGCCCGCGAGAACCGCCTGCCCTGCATCTACCTGGTCGATTCCGGCGGCGCCTTCCTGCCATTGCAGGACGAGGTGTTCCCGGACAAGGAACACTTCGGCCGGATCTTCTACAACCAGGCGCGGATGAGCGCGGAGAACATCCCGCAGATCGCCGTGGTGATGGGCTCGTGCACCGCCGGCGGTGCCTACGTGCCGGCGATGTGCGACGAATCGATCATCGTCAAGGAACAGGGCACGATCTTCCTGGGTGGCCCACCGCTGGTGAAGGCGGCCACCGGCGAAGTGGTCGATGCCGAAACCCTGGGCGGTGCCGACGTGCACACCAGCATGTCCGGCGTGGCCGACCATTTTGCCGAGGACGACCGCCACGCGCTGGAGATCGCACGCGCCATCGTCGGCACGTTGAATCGCCGGAAGGTGCTGCCGGTGGCGGCGGTGGCTTCGCGCGACCCCTTGTTCGCAGCGGACGAGCTGTACGGGATCGTGCCGAAGGACGCGCGCCGGCCCTTCGACATCCGCGAGGTGATCGCGCGCATCGTCGACGGCAGCGAGTTCCAGGAGTTCAAGGCGCGCTACGGCAAGACCCTGGTGACCGGCTTCGCCCACCTGCACGGCTATCCGGTCGGCATCGTCGCCAACAACGGCATCCTGTTCGCGGAATCGGCGCTGAAGGGCGCGCACTTCATCGAGCTGTGCAACCAGCGCGGCATCCCGCTGGTGTTCCTGCAGAACATCACCGGCTTCATGGTCGGCAAGAAGTACGAACAGGCCGGCATCGCCAAGGACGGCGCGAAGATGGTGACCGCGGTGGCGTGCAGCCACGTGCCCAAGTTCACCGTGGTGATCGGCGGCAGCTTCGGTGCCGGCAACTACGCCATGTGCGGCCGCGCCTACGGCGCGCGCTTCCTGTGGATGTGGCCGAACGCGCGCATCAGCGTGATGGGCGGCGAACAGGCGGCCAGCGTGCTGGCGACCGTGAAGCGCGACGGCATCGAACTCAAGGGTGGACGTTGGAGCGCCGAGGAAGAAGACGCATTCAAGGCACCGATCCGCGAGCAGTACGAAACCCAGGGCAACCCCTACTACGCCAGCGCGCGGCTCTGGGATGACGGCATCATCGATCCCGCAGACACCCGCCGCGTGCTGGGACTGGGGCTGTCGGCATCGCTCAATGCACCCATCGAGGATCGCACCCGCTTCGGCGTGTTCCGCATGTAACCACCAGGGAATCGGATTCAAGGATGATCGTCGGCATCGACCTGGGCACCACCCACTCCCTCATCGGCTGTTTCGAAGGCAACGCACCCCGCCTGTTCCCGAACGCGCTCGGCGACCTGCTGACACCATCGGTGGTGAGCATCGGCGAAGACGGCGGCATCCTGGTGGGCCAATCCGCGCGCGACCGGCTCATCACGCATCCGCAGGCCAGCGTGGCCGCGTTCAAGCGCTGGATGGGATCCAACCGCAGCACCCGACTGGGCAAGCGCGAATTCCGTCCCGAGGAATTGTCGGCGCTGGTCCTGCGCTCCCTGTTGGCGGATGCCGAGGCCGCCCTTGGCGAAAAGGTCCGCGAGGCGGTGATCAGCGTCCCGGCCTATTTTGGCGACGCGCAACGCAAGGCCACGCGTGCCGCCGGCGAGCTGGCCGGCATCAAGGTCGAGCGGCTGGTCAACGAACCCACCGCGGCGGCACTCGCCTACGGGTTGCAGGAACGCATCGATGGGTCGACCTTCATCGTGCTCGACCTCGGCGGTGGCACGTTCGACGTCTCGATCCTCGAGATCTTCGACGGGGTCATGCAGGTGCACGCCAGTGCGGGCGACAACCACCTCGGCGGCGAGGATTTCCTGGACGTGATGGCCGACGCCTGTTGCAGGGAGCTCGGCATCAACCGGCGCGCCTTGCCGCCAAACGAGCTCGCCCTGCTGCTGTCGCGACTGGAAGTGGCCAAGAAGCAGCTCTCGTCGGCAACCGAGGCGGTGGTGAACGTGGCGTCGGGCGGGACCGCGCGCGAGTGGCGGATCGATGACGTCGGCTTCCAGCGTCTTGCAGAACCGTTGCTGCAACGCGTGCGCGCACCGATCGAACGCGCATTGCGCGATGCGAAGCTGTCGCCGGGCGATCTCAGCGAAGTGGTGATGGTCGGCGGCGCCTCGCGGATGCCGGTCTTCACCAAGCTCGTCTCGCGCATGCTTGGCAGGCTGCCGCTGCGCCATGTGCATCCGGACCAGGCCATCGCCCTGGGCGCCAGCGTGGCGGCGGGCATGAAGGCGCGCGACCAGGCGCTGGAAGAAGTGGTCATGACCGACGTGTGCCCGTACACGTTGGGCATCGCGACCGCGCGCGAGGACGAACACGGGCGGGTCAGCAGCGGGCATTTCTCGCCGATCATCGAGCGCAATGCCACGGTGCCGGTCAGTCGTTCGGAGCAGTTCTGCGCGATGCACGATGGCCAGCGCGAGATCAAGCTGGAGATCTTCCAGGGCGAAAGCCCGCGGGTGGCCAACAACGTGCTGCTGGGCACCCTGGACATCCGCCTGGCACCGAAGATGCAGAAGAACCAGGCGGCGATCGAGGTTCGCTTCACCTACGACATCAATGGCGTGCTGCAGGTGGAATCGACCACGCTGGGCACCGGCGAGAAGCGCGAGCTGATCCTGCAGGACAACCCCGGCGTACTCGACGAGGCCGGGATCCGCGAACGCCTTGCATCGCTGTCGGCGCTCAAGATGCACCCGCGCGAGGACCAGGCCAACCTGGCCACCATCGCCCGCATCGAGCGCCTGTACGAGGAACGCCTGGACCAGCGGAGCCTGCTGCAGGACTGGCTGGCACGCTTCACCGGCGTGCTCGAATCGCAGGATCGCGCCCGCATCGAACGCGAACGCGGCGAACTGTCGCGCGCGCTCGACCAGATCGAGGCGCGGGGCTTCGACTGACCGATGTCGCCTTTCAACATCCTCGGCCTGGATCGCAAGGCCGACCTCGCCCAGGTCAAGCGCGCATACGCGAAGCTGCTGCGCACGCACCGCCCGGACGAGGACCCCACCGGCTTCCAGCGCGTGCACGAGGCCTACCAGGCCTGCCTGGAGCAACTGCGTTGGCGCGAGCAGGGATGGGAGGACGAAGACGAGGATGACGACGGCATCGCCGTGGAACCGGATGCCGATGATGGCGTGGCCGATCCCGCCGCAGGCAACGCCTCCGTCGGCATGCTGCTTGCGCCCTTGGACGTCGCCACGATCCCGCGCGAACCCGGTGATCCCGCAAGCGACGGCATCGACCTGCGCGTGTCGGACTTCTTCGATGCAGAAGCGTTTGCCCACGACCTGGGCACGCGGCTGCGCAGCGAAACGCCGCAGGCGGTGGAAACCTGGCTGCAGGCGCACGATGACCTGTATGCCCTGGATCGAAAGCGTGCCCTGCAGGCGTCCGTGGTCGATGTGCTGGAGACGCTCGATGCGCAGGCCGCCGCGCGCCATTTCGACACCGTCACCCGATTCTTCGGGATGGACACGGTCTCCGGCACCGACAGCTGGCTGCACCACCGACTCGACGCCATCCAGCAGCGCTTCGGCGATGCAGCGGATTTCGAGCGCGTGTTGCGCACGCATGCCGGTCCGGATGCGACCTGGGCCGACCAGGGCATCGCCCGGGAACTGCTCCAGCCGTTTTCGTGGTGGCGTCGACTCTGCCTGATCGCGTGCCCGGGACTGCCGGGGCGGACCGGCGCACTCCTGCAGGCGCTGCAGGCGGCGGACCCCGTGTCGGCCTCGACGCGTCTCGACCCGCCGTCACGGCGATTCTGGGAACGCGCAACGGATCGCCGCGCCCTGCGTTGGCAGCGCCTGTCGGTGATGGCCGTACGCCTGGCCCTCTGGGCATCCGCCATCGGCATCGCCGTCAGCATGCTCGACGAAAAGACCGGGTTCGATGCCGAGTCCCCGACCCGTTGGGCGACCTTGTTCGCCTGGCCGTATGGCCTCTGGCTCGCCTATGCGGTCGTCGTGCTGGGCCTCATTCGTTTCCGCGACTACAACCAGTCGCGCATGCAATGGGACTGGGTCCTGTTGATGACGGCTGGTGGCTTGGCGTGCGGCGTGGTGGCATTCGCGGCCGGCGCCAATGGCACCCTCGCTTTCATCATGACGACGGTGCTCTGGATCGGCGCGCGCAAGGATGGCGAACGTGGCAGCAGCGCCAGCCAGGGCGCGTCCCTCGCCGCGGGCGCGACCGGTTACGGGCTTGCCCTGCTCGTCCTCCATCAACTTGTTGGCGACAGCATCGAAATCCGCTATCTCGCCTGCATCGCCGCGGTATATGCGTTCGGATCGCAGGCCATCCACGATGTCCTGCTTGCCCGCAAGCGCGGCATCGCGCTGGTTCGGGCGCGCACGCAGACCGGCGCGCTGTGGCGGATATTCCAGGTCCAGGGTGCATTGCTGGCCGTGCTGCTGGTGCTGGTCCTGATGCGCGGCAAAACCGGCGCCTGATCCACAAAACCGCAATCCGGTGAATCCCTTGCAGCATCTACCTCCCGTATTCATGCAGGAAATCGCCGCAAATCGGTGCTAGCCTCGATGACCCGCCCCCGAGGAGTCCTGTTCGATGGCCATCTGGAAAGATCCCACCCCGGCCGCCAAGGCCAATGAACCGTCCCGCTTCGACCTGGCTTCGCCGGCTCCCACGCCGAGCCCGGCTCCCGCGCCCGAGCCGTTCGCCGCACCTGCCGCACCGGCGCCGGTCCGCGCAGTCGACAGCGCGGCGGCCCGCGAATCGGTGATCGCCGCCGACCTCACCATCGAAGGCAAGATCGAAGGCAGCGGCCATGTCCGCATCGCCGGCAAGTTCAAGGGCGACGTCAAGGTCCAGGGCAACCTCACCATCGAACCCGGCGCCAAGGTCTCCGGCGGCGTGGCCGCGAACAAGGTCACCCTGGCCGGCGAACTCGACGGCAACATCCATTCCGCCCAGCAGGTCGAACTGCAGCAGAGCGGCGTGATCAACGGCGACCTCAAGGCCGGCACCCTGACTGTCGCGGCGGGCTCGCGCATCCGCGGCCACGTCGAATGCGGTTGGGACAAGGACGGCAAGTCGACTGCCAAGACCGAGAAGACGGAGAGCGCCGGCGCCGCATGAGCGCCGTTCGCCCGGGCACGACAGGTGCGACCCGCACCTGCCCCCATTGCAAGGCCACGATCCTGGAAAGCTCGTCGGTCTGCCCGGCGTGCCGCGGGCATCTGAAATTCGATGCCCCGGCCAGCGACGCCACCCAGCGCTTCGTGCCGCTGAAGGTCGAAGGCACGGTGAGTGCGCCGGATGACGGCGCATTCGAATATTCCATGGTCGTCGTCATCCGCAATGAACGCGGCGAGGAAATCGGCCGCCACGTGGCCGGCGTGGGCGCGGTCTTCCCCGGCGAATCGCGCAGCTTCGAAGTCAGCGTGGAAGCCGTGACCGCCTCGCCCGGCAAGCGCCGCCTGAGGCACTAGGATCCATTGGCATTCGCCCGGCGCACGCCGGCAGCCGCCGCTAGTCGCAGTTGTCGCAACCGCCGCAGGCGTTCACCCCACCACGCGGCTTCGGCGCGATGCGCCGACCAAGTTCTTTCATCCAGGCAGGCGTGCCTTCGCGCAGCAACGGCAACGCCATGGCGATGCGCAGCTTGCGGGTGGCCGCCGGGAACTGCGAGCGCATCACGATCAGCACGCTCGCCATCACGACCAGCACGATCACCGCGTATTGCGCGTACAGGCCCGATGCCATCGCTCAACCTCCGCCCAGCGCCACCGCGACGTGGTAGGTCGCGAACGAGGCCAGGTACGCCAGCGCGAACAGGTAACCGGCGGCCATCGCCATGGTCTTCCAGGACCCGGTCTCGCGCTTGATCGCCGCCCACGTGGCCAGGCATTGCGGCGCGTAGATGAACCACACCAGCAGCGAGAGACCGGTGGCCAGCGACCAGCCATTGGTGATCAGCGGGGTCAAGGCCTGCGCGGCGGCCTCGTCGTCGACAGCGGACAGCGCGTAGACCGTGGCCAATGAGGACACCGCGACTTCGCGCGCCGCCAGCCCCGGGATCAGCGCGATGCAGATCTGCCAGTTGAAGCCCAGCGGCGCGAACACCGCGGTCATCGCATGGCCGATGCGCCCGGCGAAGCTGTAGTCGATCGCCGGCATCGTGGCGTCCACCGGCGCGGCCGGGAAGCTCAGCAGGACCCACAGCAGCACGGTCAGCGCGAAGATGATCCCGCCCACGCGCCTGAGGAAGATCAGCGCGCGTTCCCACAGGCCGATGAGGACGTCGCGCGGATTCGGCAGGCGGTACGAGGGCAGTTCCAGCATCAGCGGGTGCTCGCCTTTGTCGCGGCGCCACTTCTTCATCACCCACGACACCGCCAGCGCGCTGAAGATCCCGGCCATGTAGAGCGCGAACAGCACCAGGCCCTGCAGGTTGATGCCGGCCCAGACCTCGCGCGACGGGATGAAGGCGCCGATCAACAGGGCATACACCGGCAGGCGCGCCGAGCAGGTCATCAGCGGCGCGACCAGGATCGTGGCCAGGCGGTCGCGCGGATCCTGGATGCTGCGGGTGGCCATGATCCCGGGGATCGCGCAGGCGAAACTCGAAAGCAGCGGGATGAAGCTGCGCCCGGACAGGCCGGCGCCGGCCATCATCCGATCCAGCAGGAACGCCGCGCGCGGCAGGTAGCCGGATTCCTCCAAGGCGAGGATGAAGGCGAACAGCACCAGGATCTGCGGCAGGAACACGATCACCCCGCCCAACCCGGCGATGATGCCTTCCACCACCAGGCTGTTGAGCGGTCCTGCCGGCAGCATCGTCCCGGCCCATGCGCCCAACGCCGTGGTGCCGGCTTCGATCAGATCCATCACTGGGGTGGCCCAGGCATAGACCGCCTGGAAGATCAGGAACATCACCACCGCGAGCGTCGACAAACCGAACACCGGATGCAGCAGCCAGCGGTCGAGCGCGTCGTCGATCTTCGCCGTGCGCTCCGGCATGCGCACCGTCGCCGCCAGCAGCCGGCGGGTTTCGGCGTGCACGTCGGTGCCTTCCGGCAACGCATCCGCGACGGCATGCGGATGCGCGACCACCGCATCGAGCGTGGCGAGCAGGCGGTCGGCGCCGCCGCGACGCACGGCCACGGTTTCGACCACCGGCACGCCCAGTTCGCGCTGCAACGCGGCCACGTCGATGTCGATGCCGCGTTTCTTCGCCGCATCGGCCATGTTCAGCGCGACCAGCATGGGCTTGCCCAGCGCGCGCAGCTCCAGCACGAAGCGCAGGTGCAGGCGCAGGTTGGTGGCGTCGACCACGCAGACCAGCAGGTCCGGTGCAGCTTCGCCGGGATAGAAGCCGCGAATGAGGTCGCGCGTCACCGCCTCGTCCAGGCTGGCGGCATTCAGGCTGTAGGCACCCGGCAAATCGAGCACGGCGTAGTGCTTGCCGGACGGCGCATGCAAACGCCCTTCCTTGCGCTCCACGGTCACGCCGGCGTAGTTGGCGACCTTCTGGCGACTGCCGGTGAGCAGGTTGAACAACGCGGTCTTGCCGCAGTTCGGATTGCCGACGAGGGCGATGCGTGGCGCTGCGACAGCGGCGTTCATGCGCCTGCCCCATTGCTGCGCAGGCGCACCCGCGCGGCCTCGACGCGGCGCAGGGCGAACCTGGTGAAGCCGACCTGCACCAGCAACGGTTCCGCGCCGAGCGGACCGGCCGCGACCACCACCACCTCCTCGCCGGCGACGAAACCCAGCTCGCGCAAACGACGCGCGATCGGGTCGTTCGGCGTGCGATCTTCGACGGCGTCGACGATGGCCGGCGTGCGCCTGGCGAGTTCGGTCAGGGTCATCGGTCGCGGGCGCGCTTAAGCCAAATGGGAATTGTTCGCATTGTAGCATTGCACCCTGCCCGGCGGACTGGCGCGCGCCGCCGGTTATCATGCGCATTCACCCGCGCCAGGCCTGCCGGACCCGCATGAGCGACCCCTTGCAACTGCACCGCGACGGCCCCGTCGCCCGCCTGCGGATGACCCGCGCCGAGGTCCACAACGCCTTCGATGCCGCGCTGATCGCCGGCCTCACGGCAGCGCTGGATGAGGTCGCCGCCGACGCCGCGATCCGGGTGCTGGTGCTGGAGGCCGAAGGCGCATCGTTCTCCGCCGGCGCCGACCTCCACTGGATGCGCGGCATGGCCGCCGCCAGCGAGACCGAGAACCGCACCGATTCGCTCGCCCTCGCCCGCCTGATGCGCACGCTGGACGAATTGCCGAAGCCGACCATCGCCGCCGTGCAGGGCTCCGCCTTCGGTGGCGGCGTGGGCCTGGTGGCCTGCTGCGACATCGCCATCGCCGCGCGTGGCGCGAAATTCGGCCTGACCGAAAGCAGGCTCGGATTGCTGCCGGCGGTGATCTCGCCGTATGTCATCGCCGCCATCGGCGCACGCAATGCACGGCGCTATTTCGCGACGGCGGAAATCTTCGACACGGATGAAGCCCTGCGCATCGGCTTGGTGCACGACGTGGTCAACCCGACCGCGCTGGACACCGCCGTGCAGCGGCAAATCGATCTGTTGCTGAAAGCCGGCCCGATCGCCAGCGCCAATGCGAAGAAGCTGGTCCGCGATGTCTGCGCGCATGCCGATGGCGCAAGGCACGACGCCGACAATGCCAGCCTGATCGCCCGCCTGCGGGTATCGCCGGAGGGCCAGGAAGGCCTGTCCGCCTTCCTCGACAAGCGCAAGCCGCACTGGGTGCAAGACTGATGTTCGACACCATCCTCATCGCCAATCGGGGCGAGATCGCCTGCCGGGTGATCCGCACCGCGCGCAGGCTCGGCATCCGCACCGTCGCGGTGTTCTCCGATGCCGATGCCGATGCACAGCACGTGCGCCTGGCCGACGAAGCGCACCACATCGGCGGCGCGCGCCCGCAGGACAGCTACCTGCGCGGCGACGCGATCATCGAGGTCGCGAAGCAGACCGGTGCGCAGGCGATCCATCCCGGTTACGGGTTCCTGTCCGAGAACGCCGACTTCGCCGACGCAGTGCTCGCCGCCGGGATCGCCTTCATCGGCCCGTCCGGCGCGTCGATGCGCAAGATGGGCAGCAAGGCGGGGGCCAAGGACCTGATGGCCGCGGCCGGCGTGCCGGTCGTACCGGGTTACACCGGCGAAGACCAGTCGCCCGACCTGCTCCAGCGCGAGGCCGACAAGATCGGCTACCCGCTGATGATCAAGGCCGCGCACGGCGGCGGCGGCAAGGGCATGCGCATCGTCCGCACGCGCGACGAGTTCCTGGCGAACCTGGAAAGCTGCCAGCGCGAGGCGCGCAACGCCTTCGGTCGCGACCGCGTGCTGCTGGAGCGCTACATCGAGCATCCGCGGCACATCGAGATCCAGGTGTTCGGCGATTCGCACGGCGGGGCGATCCACCTCAACGAGCGCGAATGCTCGGCGCAGCGTCGCTACCAGAAGGTGCTGGAGGAATCGCCTTCGGTCTTCCTCACCCCGGAACTGCGTGCACGCATGGGTGCCGCCGCCGTGCAGGCCGCGCACGCGATCGATTACGCGAATGCCGGCACGGTGGAATTCATCGTCGGTGCCGATGGCGGTTTCTACTTCATGGAAATCAACACCCGCCTGCAGGTCGAGCATCCGGTCACCGAGGAAGTCACCGGGCTGGATTTGGTGGAATGGCAGTTGCGCATCGCCGCCGGCGAACAACTGCCGCTGGCGCAGGAACAGATCCGGCAGCACGGCCACGCCATCGAAGTGCGGTTGTACGCGGAGGATCCGGATGCCGGCTTCCTGCCCGGCTCCGGCACGTTGCAGACGTTGCGGCTGCCCGCGGCCTCGCGCAACGTGCGGATCGATTCCGGCGTGGTCGAAGGCGACACCGTCACGATCTTCTACGACCCGATGATCGCCAAGCTGATCGTCTGGGACGAGGATCGCCCACGTGCGCTGGCCCGCTTGCGCGAGGCGCTGGCGGCCTGCGACATCACCGGCCCCAAGTCCAACATCGCGTTCCTCGAGCGGCTGGTGCGGCATCCGGCGGTGGTCGACGGCAGCATCGACACCGGCTACCTGGATCGCCACCTCGACGAATTCCTGTCGCCTGCGCAGACCGACCGCACCCTGCTGATCGCCGCGGCCACCACCCGCTTGCTGGCGCAGGAAGCGCAGGCGCGAGCCGCCGCCGCAGGCAGCCACGACGCGGGTTCGCCATGGGCCATCGCCGATGGCTGGCGGCTGGGCCACGGCGGCAGCCGGCGACTGGCATTCGTCGATGGCGCGGCGCGGATCGAACTGGTCGCGCGGGGCCATGGCGGCGACTACACGATCGAAGTCGATGGCGGATCGCACGCGGTGTCCG
>Ga0075154_10000620_pt1 | contig 29130 bp, 25 predicted proteins | sample JI71714BDNA_FD_70965 | JGI IMG/M metagenome (GOLD analysis project Ga0075154, IMG submission 70965) | Wastewater effluent complex algal communities from Wisconsin, to seasonally profile nutrient transformation and Carbon sequestration -... | ecosystem: Engineered > WWTP > Effluent > Algae...
TTTCACTTCGGTAAAATCATATCTCCTATTGGTGGAGCACTTGCTAAAGAAACAATTCTTTCAAAAGTCATAGCAAATATTGATGGCTTCAGACTATCCTTATCCAATGGTTACGATGACAGTAAGCGCAAATTTGTAGATACAATCATGAAACTTGACAATAGTAAAACAATCATGCTCGAATTAAAGTGACCAGAAACAAGAACCAAAAACCACAATCCACTCATCGTCCAACTTGGACAAGAAATCAAAATCGGTTTTTCTGAATTTTTTGAAGACCAAGAAGGAATGTTATTTACTGACTTTTTAGATATTGAGTCATTGCCAGTGGGCGCAAAGCTATACTTTGCATGAAGTGATGCAGAGATCACTATCTCAGCTAATGAAAAATCCACTGATGGACTTGTCACAGCCACAATTAGTCATGCAGGAATAGTACCAAGTGATGCAATGATTCACTTCCGTGATTATGAGCCAGTCATTAATTTTGTTACAGAAAGAGACCGTAGAGATATTATATGGGCCATCAACAACAATATTCATACACTCGTTCTTGCCCATACAAGAAGCACTCATGATATCGCTGAAGTCAGACATTTCCTTGCTCTCAATCAGTGAAGTCAGGTGAAAATTTTCTTCAAAGTACAAAATCTAGACTGTATCAAACACTATAATGATATTCTCGATATGGCTGACTGAGTCATTATTGATCCAATGTTATACTGGTCAATCACAGAAGACGTCAATCAACTTCGCGACACAATTTATGATATGATTGATTACGCGTCGAGCATTGGAAAGCCAATCATTATCCATTTTTCTGTACATGAACTGTGAATTGATCAACAAGCAAGAAGTCAAAAATTAGCAGAATATCTTGATCACTGAATGATGTGTCTACAATTTGACGATGATATTATTGATCTTGATGATCCAACTACCTATATTGAAGACACATTCAACATTATGCATGCTCATCAGTGGAAAGAATTACCCCAGATACCACTAGATCAAGCAAGAATTGTAGAAGAATACAAAACAACAGATTATATCGTATATTCTGCTTATAGAGCAATCAAAGACATTGATGTCAAAGCAATCATTATCTATACAGAAAATGGTTATACAGCAAGTATGCTCTCTGCATACAGACCAAATATTCCGATTATCGCATTTACCAAAAACGATGCAGCATATAGATACATCAATCTACTCTGGGCAGTAAGATGATACAAAATTAGCAATGCATTTGACTATCACAACATCAAACAACTTGGTAAAGAAATTGTACGTATTATCTTCAAAGGCAGTATCTCCCTTGAAGATAAAATTCTTGTTGTACATGCTAGTCACATCAATCAAGAACTTGGAATGATCAATGGACTAGAAATCTATAAGTTTAAGGATATCTAAATAACGAATTTTAGTACTTTGTGTTTTATTTTTATCCTTGCCTAAAATAATGTACGAAAAACTCAAATCTATCATCTGAGAATATGAAATACTTAGAAACCAGCTCTATGATCCGGAAGTATTTAGCGATCAATCCAAACTCAAAATCATCAATCGTCAACTCAAATCACAAGAAAAACTCTATGACCTTGCGATACAATATATCAAAGCCAGTGACCAACTCGTGGAAGCTAAACAAATTCTTGAGACTGAGTCAGATCCTGATATGATGGATCTCGCCAAATGAGAGATTATTGATGCTGAATCGAAGATTGAACCACTCGAGAATACCATCAAAGAAGAACTACTCCCAAAAGATCCAAATGACGACAAAGACATCTACCTTGAAATTAGACCTGCAGCAGGTGGCGATGAGGCATGACTATTTGCTAGTGAACTTTTGAGGTCGTATCTTGCTTACGCACAAGCACAAGGCCGAAAGACAGAAATCGAAGATCAACAGCTTTCTGATACAGGTGGAATCAAGATCGCCATCGTCAAAATGATGTGAGATAGAGTCTATAGTAGGATGAAATTTGAATCATGAGTACATCGTGTACAACGTATTCCAACTACCGAATCCAATGGACGTGTGCATACCTCTACGATCACCGTTGCTATCATGCCTGAAGCAGAAGAAGTAGATGTACAGATCGACCCCAACGACGTCATCATGGATACCTATGCCGCATCTTCATCATGAGGTCAAAATGCCAACAAAAACCAGACATGAGTCAGACTCCACCACAAACCCACAGGAATGATTGTAACAATCGGCGACAGTAAATCTCAACTCCAAAACAAAGACAAAGCTCGATCGGTCCTCAGATCAAGAATCTATCAAATCGAATATGACAAAAAGATGGCCGAGACCAAAGAAGCTCGTGGTTCTCAGATCGGTGGATGAGATCGTAGTGAGAAGATCCGTACCTACAACTATCCACAAGATCGTGTTACTGATCATCGCATCAAACAATCATGGTCCAATCTACCAGGAATCATGATGTGACAACTTGAACCAATCATTGATGCTCTCATTATTGCAAGTCAGCAATGAGCACTAGGTAGCTGAGATAATGATGATTAAGAAATAATATTTTGAGAAATAAAAAACCTGACTTCCATGGTAGTTTGTGCTACAGGTCAGGTTTTTTACATAAATCCATATTTTTTTAGTTGATCGAGAATCGATGCAAAGTTATTATGATATATATCGTTGTTTTTAATTTGTCGAATAATAGTTCTCTTTGCTAAAAATTGCACTCTTTCAAGAAATCGTTCATCAAGAAATCATCAGTAAGCAACAATCATCCTCTCAAGAAGATCATCATCCCTATAAGCAAAGTGACAAAAATCAAGCTCTACTCATCAAATTCTACTCCCAGTAAAATCAATAATTCACACTATCTTTTGATATTTTTGGTTATAAATAATATTCTTTCACTGTAGATCACTATGTGTAAAAGCTTTTATAGGAGATCCATACTCAATAAATAAGTCGTGAATATAGTCATGAAGTTTTGTGATCGTCTCACTCGACACTTTTCACTCAAGTCTTACAAACAAGTCATCCTTCAGAGATTGCACCCAAGTATGAAATTCATCAGGAGACTCATCATTTGATTGCAAGAAGTCAAACTTATCCAAAGGAATACTATGTAATTCTTTAATAAATCAGACCAAAGTACTCACAAATTCATCCGAGTAAATCACTTCACAGTTATTGAGAGTTTCTCATTCAATACATGGGTATACAATAAAGCTATCATCAACAACTGTAAAATCTGGAATAGCCAATGATACATAAGGACGAATCGTATCTAGAATTATTTTTTCTTTAGATAGATTAAATTCCTTTCCTGCTTTTGGAAATCTATACACTATTCAAATCATAGATAACTACATCATAATCTCGTCACTGTGAAATAAGTTGACAGTCATCACTAACAACAGTTGCTCCAAGATATTGTCCTATGAGCTCGATATAATTCATCAAAAAAGTAGGAATACTTACAGTATAAATTACTTCACAATCAGTCTCATATTCTTCTTCCCTTTTTGCAACAAAATCACACCATTGACCCAGTCGCTGGACTCAATCACACGGTTGATATCTGATACAGCTACTTCATTCAGTGAGATGCCATTTTGCTGGATGAGCTTCTTGGCATCACCACGAGATCCAGCAAGTCATGAACTTACTACCACATCCAAGATAGTATCTCCCTCGTTTGCCTGTACTCCCCCAACTTGCTCCACTAAAGCATTTAAAAAATCTTCAGCCTCTTTTCAGCCTTTTATACCCGTATGGGTGCTTTCAGCCTCTTTTAGCCTCTGCAGCTTATCATTTGCAAAAACAAACTCTGTAATAGCCTGTGCCTGCTCTGCCGCATCTGTCCCACGGATAATCTGTACTACGCGATATGCGAGAGCTTTCTGACCAATTCTGAGTTGCGGTTGCTGAATATGTTCTGTTACGATCGTGTCAATCTCCTCCATCGTCAGCAGTGTAAAGAGTTTTAAGAATCTACTCACATCTTCATCAGTCACATTGAGGAAGTATTGGTAGAGTTGGTAATGACTCGTTTTCTTCGGATCCAACCAGATTGCATTACCCGCAGACTTACCAAATTTCTTACCATTACTATCAAGGATCAACGGACAAGTAAAAGCATAAGCTTCACCATCTGTCTTTTTACGAATTAACTCTGTACCAGTCGTAATGTTTCATCGTTGATCAGATCATGCAATTTGTAGCTTACATCACTGATCTTCGTACAGCCTTACAAAATCATATCCTTGAATCAACATGTAACTAAATTCCGTATAACTGATTGATTGCTCTGGATCTTCAATTCTCTTCTTAACCGTTTCCTTAGTCATCATATTATTGACTGTTATATACTTACCTACATCTCTAAGGAAATCTAAAAATGACATTGTGACATAGAAGTCCTTATTATTCACAATTGGAGCTATGTGTAGATCTTCTCATATTACCTGTCTCAAATTATCAAGTAATCATCATACTTGAATCTTGATTGCATTAAAATTATAGTCTAGCTGTTCTGGACTCAAAAATGTTCTTTCACTATCTCTTCCACCTGGATCACCAATCATGCCCGTTGCACCCCCTACGAGCGGGATGCAGATATTACCACGACGCATCAGGTGGATCGCATTGATAAAATTAATAAAATTACCCAGATGGAGACTATCTGCAGTCGGATCCATACCAAAATAAAACTTTTGTCAGCCTCTATCATATAATTCAAAAAGCTTCTCATCGGTAAATTGATTGAGTAATCATCTAGTTTCAAGTTCGGTTTTGAGTGGGAGCATTAGATAGTTTATAAAGTTTATAAAGTTAGTAAGGTATATAATAATCATTCTTCCAGTATCAAGCAACAATTAGTCAAAAGTCAACTAGACCAATCTTGACTCAACAATAGAAAAAACTATAAGTACAAAGAATAAGGATAAAGGACAAGGAAAAGTAAATACTATCCATAAGCCTTTAGCCTTTAGCCTTTAGCCTTTAGCCTTACTATTATGTTCTGAAAAATCGGTGAAATGAAAGCAATGTACGATAAGTACAAAAAACTCCAGGATGCTCTTAAAAAATTAGTCATTAGGGCAAGTGCTGGTGATTATGTATATATGGCTGACTGAGTTGAGAAGACTGGATCAGTAATCGTTGAGATAACAGGAGAAATGAAACTAAATGCAGTTGAAATCAAAGACGACAACATCATGAATCCATCACGCAAAGCTGAACTTGAGTGATACCTCAAGACAGCCTTTGACAAAGCTCAAGCAAAAGCTCAAGAAGTATCAATGTCCAAAACCAAAGAAATCCTTGGATTTGATCCCCAAGATCTACTGTGATGACTTGCATGATGAGGTATACCTAAAATCCCAGGATTGACATAGATCATATTCTATACATGTCAAGTCAGATAGCTTGCAATTATCAATGAGATTTCTAACATAGGATATGTATTCACTAGTTCTCTCGCATGAGAATGCAGTGAGCAATAACATTATTTTTTATTTTTTATTATGTATTAGTCGTAATGAACAACAACAATCTATCAATTGTTTCATTGGGAGTATCACTTGCTACACTATTACTTGTAGCATATATTTGATTCTTCGGTGTAAGCGCAGAGCTTGCTAAATTTGAAGCACTCAAAGTATGAGGAGCTGAAAACTATGCGCTTGTCAAACAAATCTATCAATCAGAACAATTTAAATCAAGTCAGAAAACTCAACTTGAACAAGCACTTCAACAATTTGGTGGTACTGCCCCTACAGGAGATCAGGGAACTACATCTCCTACTCCTACAGCGCCTACCAATCAACAAGCTGGAGCTGATGGATTCACAAGAGGCACTCTTACTCCTGAACAAATCACAAGCGTAACAAATAATGTTGTGTACGAAGGAAATGAAGGATCACCTATTGTACTCATCGAATATTCAGATATTGAATGTCCATTCTGTCAAAGACACTTCTCTTCTAAAACAGTGGATACTGTGATTGCAAAAAATAACATCAAAGCAACATTCAAACATTTCCCTCTTAGTTTCCATGCAACAGCACAAAAAGCAGGTGAAGCGGTAGAATGTGCAGCAAAAGAAGGTAAAAGTGTAGAATTTAAAAATGCACTATTCGAAGCAACAATTGCTGATGCTGGCAAAAAGCCTACACAAGAAATTATTCTTGCAACAGCTCAAGAATTATGACTCAATCAGGAAGGATTCTCAACATGTCTCAACAGCGATGAAATGGCTGACAAAGTTAAATCTCATATGAATGAAGGTAGCACATTGTTTGGCGTAACTGGTACACCTGGCAATGTATTACTTAATACAGAAACAGGACAATACGTAGTAGTTGCTGGAGCATATCCAGCAGATCAGTTTGATGCTCTTGTGGCTGAAATCTCAGGCTAATAAAGACACATTAAACTATTAACAAAAAAATCTCAGATCAACTGATCTGAGATTTTTTTGTATTTTATATCTATCATTTATTCATCTGTCAATAAAAGGCATCACTTTTCAAGTAAATCATTTTGAATTTATGAGACTAAACCACTATACTCATATAATGATCAATATACTAACCAATATACGACATCAAGCATTAAGATTAGTACATCTTGACAAGCATAGCTCTATTCAGCAATGGCGTTTTATCATTCATAGTATTGTCATTTGGTGACTGATCATTTCCACCTGGATATGATCCCTAGGACAACATTTACGAGCAGTACTGATATGAATTATCACAATTAGTTATATTCCTTTTCTTGTGATTGAACTCTATCACCGCCCACGCATTACTTCACGATATCGATACTGATGAATAACTATTTCAGCACTATGGATAGTAGGTGGCTTCATCGACCCATACACTATGATCAATGGTCTATGGTCAATTTGATTCCTCACAATTGGTTGGCGAACATGGGACTATTGTACTGTAATCAGACGCTGGAAAACCTGGAATATCTACAATCAAGTATCTACAATAGGTATTTTTTTGATTAGTATTGTGTTTGCTCTTATTACAATGCAGCGTTTCCAATCAATCAATTTCAGTTGTACCAATATAAACTTTCTCTCTACTCAATTTATAGAACAATTCCAAAAGTCTGACTCAGTGCCCTCCTCACTTGTCACTAATATAGTGGTCTCAAGTGGTAAGTCAAACTATCTCCAGCTCCTTGATCGTTGGCTTATTACAACTAGCGGAGATAACTCACTGAGCAATACGATCAAAACACAAGTCAGAAACTCAGTAATCATCGTCATGGATCAAAAACAACTCTATGACAAATCAATCTGTGATTATGTCACCAAAGTTCTCAATGATAACTATCGCAAACCATCATTCTTCTATTCAGGGATATTGTTACTTACATTTATTGGACTTGCTCCTGCAAGAATTGCACTCATCATCGTTGCTAGTATCTTCAGTCTAATACTACGAGGACTGTATCGTCTTTGAATCTATCGTTCCCATACTACACTCATTCAGCATGAGATGCTGGAATAATCTCTCACTGTTTTAACAGATCTTTCAGAACCTTATTGATTGTAACGGAATAATCTCATACACTCTCTCAAGTACTCATATCTTTAAAATCTTCACCATCCCTTGCATCTACTACATCATCATAAAACTGAGGGAACATACCCTTCAAAACATCTACCCCATGAGACTCAGATCCTGAATCTTGATTACTTTTTACCACTGATGGTGATTTTGTTACTCCATAAATTGGTTTGCTCTCGTTTCTCTTATTGATAGTTTTAATAAGAAAATCTCACAAACGAACTCACGCAATACTACCACGAAAATCAGGATGAACCAATAGTCATCATCTCTGATACAAATATGATCACCTTCGCTCTTGCTCCTGCAGTCTAATGGCCGCAATAAGTGTCTCTTGATATACTATCATAACAATATCATAAGATTTCACTATCTCATCTAAAGACCTCACAATCAGGGATCAGTTTTTGATATCTTTATTATTTTCAATCATAAGATCGCGATACTGTCAACACAATGAGGCATACAACGGATGGTTATTGTTTTCACTAGACTTGGTATAGATACCAAATCACTGATATGTCTCCAAGCGGTCAAAAAATCAAGAATTAAGCAGGTCAGCTATAGTAATAGACACGCCATCATCAAAATCTTTTGAAACTTTTCTATTATGATGGCGAGTAAATAATTCTTCTAACTCTGCTCTTGCTCATTCTACCTTTTTAATTGGTCATCAATTAGGATATTTATTAGTTTGATCTGCATCGTCCGATCTATGAACATGAGCATCTTTTGGCTTATTTGGATCAGGATTGCGACCATAGTATCATGGATTTTTAGTTGATCATACTCAAACACCATATAATCATCATATAAAATCAACTCACATAATTTTGGAATAAAATGATATAAAAAATCCCACCTAGAATATATGATGGGAGTACGACGCATACAATATACAATCACAAATCCTCCCCTACGATTATCTCGTAGGCCTACTAAAAATCATAATAATTGTAGTCGCAATGATATTCATTTGACAATTATATAGTTATTGATCTGACAAATGCAATACAATTCTGCCTCGAAATCATAGATCAAAACATTATACACTACTATCATTTTATAATATTATAAACTATATGAGAAAAGTTACTCTCGCCCAACTCATCCCACCAGCTACTACTCATCAACAAGCCATGGATCTCATGCTTGAACTTGAAAACCTCGTCCAAACCTACTGATGACTCGTGGTAAACAAATCATATCAAAAAAAATCTCGTCCAGACTATCATACCTATATCGGTAATGGGAAACTAGAAGAAATCCACCAACAAATGCTCGCACAGTGAGTAGACCTTCTCATTATCGGAAATCAACTCAAACCAAGTCAGGTCTTCCATATTATCAGAAAAATGGAGGCTGACAAAATCGAGGTTTGGGATCGTATTGATCTGATCCTCAATATCTTTGACAAACATGCTGTCAGCGCCGAAGCCAAGCTCCAAATCGAACTAGCAGCGATCAAACATATGTGACCTCGTATCTTCGGTATGGGTATGGAGCTATCACGTCAGTGATGAGGTACAGGATGATCTGGGGGTCGTGCTGGTAGATGAATCGGTGAGACCAACACTGAACGTATGAGAAGGCACTTAAAAGACAAAGAACTCGAAATACGCCGCAAACTCGATGAATATGCCAAGATGAGATGACTTCATCGCCAAGCTCGCAAACGTAAATGACTCCAAACAGTGGGCATCGTATGATACACCAATGCAGGTAAATCCACACTATTTAATGCACTATGACCTAAGCAAGTCCTCTCAGAAGACAAACTCTTCGCGACACTGTGAACTCATGTAGGTAAGATGCGAGTTTCTCAATATGAGTCCCTCTCTGCAGGAGAGGGAGTTGGAGGGTGAGGATTGGGCAAAGAAATCCTCGTCAACGACACCATCGGATTTATCCAAGATCTCCCACCAGAATTGATTGATGCATTTACCAGTACTCTGGAAGATAGTGTCGAGTCTGACCTCCTCTTGCACACTATTGCTGCCGATGATCCCAAGCTCCTCATGAAGATCTGAGTAGTCAATGATATCCTCGATCAGATATGAGCGTCGAGTCACCCACGTCTGCTCGTATTTAACAAGATTGATCGCTGTGATCCAGATACACTCGCCCAGCTTCGTACCGACTACCCTGATGCAGTCTTTGTGAGTGCTATCACTGGAAATGGGATTGAAGAGTTGAAACAGAAAATTATTACTATGATTTAATTTATTAGTAGATAGATATGACTACTTGGCAACTAGCAAAAAGACTAATGGAGCCTATGCAATCGTCCAAATGAGCAACACTTTTTGTGATAATTCGCATCTTCTACACAGCAGCCTACGGGATTTATTGAGTTCAATTTTTACAACAAGCTGTTAAAGCGATTCAAAGTGGCTCAATAGAGAGTCTGTCTAGCAACTTATTAATCTTCACTATTATTAGTGTATTATTTTATCTATCACAGATACCAGAAAAGTATTTCATCTTTAGAATTTTAACAGATTATGGCCTATATCTTGATCAAAAATATTTCAAAAAATTTATCAATGCAAATAATAATTCCATCGAAAGATTGTGAACTTGAAGAGCTCAGCATATCTTCAAAACATGAGTGTTTGCGTGGGTTAATTTATCTCTCGATATCATGCTTGTCCACGCTTCAGTAGTTCTGACTATCGCATGATCAACAGTGTATTTATTCTTTATCAATTGGCAATATGGTCTATTTACAACCATTTGACTGATTTTAACATTAATTCGAATTAGGTTATTTGCTCCTACTGTATCAAAGTATAGACAGGAGTCTAAAGAAGTTATTGTAGAAATTGATAGATTATTTGTAAAGCGAATTATGTCCAAACGAGAGATTTTGCAAAATGATCAATTCAATAAAGAGATTATAAAAGATATCGAGCTAAATGAACAACGATTTGATATCAAAAAATATGAAAAGTTGTACCAATCACTATGATTTGATGTTGGGCAGATATTTATTACCTTGGTACTTATTCGATTTGTGCTCTTATGAGGTAAAAGAGTATTTGATTGATCTCTAGCCCTTGATCAATTCGTCCTAATATATGGTATCGTTCAGCTTATTACGCAAAATATAGCAAAATTTACTAATATCGTCAGAGATGTATGAGATAAAGTGATTCACATGAGCAAACTTATAGATACCTTTGAGGAAATAGATCCCATTCTAGGCTTTAAAACAGGTAAAAATTTTATACCTCAACAAGGAAACATAGTAACCCAAAAACTATCTTACTGATACACAGATGCCAATCTCATATTCAATAATTTCTCCCTCACGCTTCAATGATGAAAAAAAACCGCCCTTGTCTGACCATCCTGATGAGGTAAATCTACCCTTATCAAACTCATCGCATGATATCTCCATCCTCAATCATGAGAAATATTAGTAGATGATCAAGCATTACCTACTCCACAGAATATTGAATCTTGAAAGCACGTCTCTCTCCAATCATACTACCCTCACATCTGATATCTTACTCAAGAACCATCAGTATTTGATGGAACAATCTGGGAAAATCTTACCTATGGTATGACAGAAATCCAACAGGATGAAAATCTCGAGCAGGTAATTGATCAAGTGATCAAACTCTCAAAATGTGAATTTATCTATGAGTTTAAAGATAGTTTACAGACTGAGATTGGTGAGAAATGAGTGAGACTATCATGATGACAGCGTCAGCGTCTTGCAATTGCTAAAATTATGCTCAAAAATCCAAGTATCATCCTACTCGATGAACCCACCTCAGCACTTGATAGTTATAACGAAGAGCAAGTTACTCAAGCACTCAACAACCTCTTCCAGGGCAAGACCGTCATCATCATCGCACACAGACTTCAAACAGTCAAAAATGCAGATGAGATTCTTTATATCACAAAAGATGAAGAAGCTAACTCATCAGTCGTCATCGAACGCGGAACTCATGCACAACTCCTTGAACTCAAATGAGAATACCATACAATGGTAGAATTACAATCTTGATTTTAATATAATCACATTCATGAAACAAACCAACATCGCTTTTATCGACTGACAAAATCTTCATCTTGGCACACATGCTGCATGATGGAAGATTGACTTCCACAGACTCAGAGTATATCTGAGAGATAAGTTTCAGATTACAGAAGCATATTACTTTCTCGGATTTATCGATGAAGACGAGCAAGAACTATATAATAGTTTACAAAAAGCTGGTTTCATCATGATATTTAGAGAGCACAGTTCCAGTCAGCTCGGTAAGAAAAAGTGAAACGTGGATACCGATATTGTATTTGAAGTGATGAAGCATATGATTGACAGAGATGATCGAGATCAGGCTGTGCTCGTATCATGAGATGGCGACTATGTCAAGATGGTCAAATATCTTATCAAACATAATCGCTTCAAAAAGATCCTCTTCCCAAATAAGAATCATTCATCTCTTTATAATCCAATCCAGATCAACTACTGAATCAATTTGAGTATCTGAGACGTAAGATATAAGATAGAATATCGCCCAAAACCTAAAACCAAAAAAGAGATGCCCTAACGCACCAGCACGCTTCGGAATCTCTTTTGGTCGTAATACAACATCCATAATAATCAAAACTGTAAAAATTGCAAATTAAATTTATAACAATAAATCAATAAAGTCCTTTGGGACAAATCTAAATCATACACTTTATAAACCTTATACACTTCATGCTCCTTATCCCTGACATCCACATCAATACCCAATATCGTGACCAGATCATCTCGAAGTTGTCAGATATCATCACCTCTCATCCAGACGAGAAGCATATTATACTACTGGGAGATTATGTGTATATGTTTAGTTATGATCGTGATGCACTACTTGCTTTGTATAAATTACTGATCTGACGATACCATGAAGGCAAGACGATCTATGTCTTGGCATGAAATCATGACTGGCATAGCCAGCATTTTGTCTATGAAGAATCCAGACAAGCCTGGGATATCATCAATCAGGCCCTCTTTACTAAAGAGGGTGGCGAGTGAAGCGAGACGGGTGATTGAAAATGAGCAATCCATTTCATCACCACTCCACAGATCTATCAAATCGAATGAGAATCCGTCCTCATGATGCCATACATGATCGACTGGTCTTCACAAATAGCCCTCTTTGGTAAAGAGGGTAGCGAGTGAAGCGAGACGGGTGATTGAAAAATCGACAGCAATGAAGTTCCCCCTTGACAAAAGGGGTGATCGCAGATCGGGGGATTTGTGCCACACCACTCACTCTACACTGCCCTCACTCAATCAACCAACAAATACGAACAAGCATCTGGTCGACTCAACCTCACACTCGAGCATTATACACAAAACTACAAGGTTGATACGATCATCCATCACTACTACACTGCCGATACGCAGTTTCCCTGACTCAAAACACAGTTCTCTTATCGTGACATAGCAATCGATCCATATCGAATTACTGCGAAATACGATATGATAACCTGACACATTCATCATCCATTTGTCTATGGAAAATATCTATGTTGTGGGAGTCTATGGAATACTGCCGCCAATGAAACCAATCAACTCAAATACTACCGAATTAAACACAGCACAACTATTCAATGATATCAGCTCCAGATCAACCCTCATCTCACACTTGAGCATCCATGACAACCAGTAACATATGACCACATCAAACAGCATCGACAACATATAACTAGTCAAGACCATGAAAATCTCAATTCTAGTCATCGACAGATCATGCTTCATCATGAATCACTACAACAACATCTCATAACTCTATCAATCATCACCAATCAGCACTATGAATCATCTGATCTCATTGATCAATCTCTCATACCCGCTATTAAGTCAGTCACACCTAAATATAAAACAGCTATCAACCACGATCATCAACATCTTGAACGAAACTGAGACTCACTGCAAACAAGCATAATACAACGAAAAGAAATTCTACAACAATATATCATCAGCAAACACCCCAACAATCATCCTGAATATCTTGAGCTCCTACAAGAACTTAATATCACATCATAATAAACTATTGACAAATAATATTTTATTATTATAATATAGTATTAATTTACATTTATCTGCCCACATGAAACAGTACCTTGATACACTCATCAGTTATAGATTTCACTGGATAATCACTGTGACACTAATAGCCCTATTGACTGTTTTTGATCTATGAACCAAATATTTCTTCTATACCCATCAAAATACTATCTTTACACGAGTACAACCAGCATTTAATCAAGGAATATCATACAGTGTTTCCATCAATATGGCCATCATTATCTTACTATCTAGTTTATGTCTACTTGCTATCATCAATATGTATCAGCGCCGTACCATCCATGATGCAATTTTTATTTTACTTATGTCTGGATGATTGTGAAATCTCATTGACAGAACCGTATATGGATGAGTTAGGGATTTTATTTATATCGGTGACATCATACCAATATTTAATTTTATCTTTAATATTGCAGATGTTTTACTTATTTTAGGATGAATTTTACTATTATATCATTATAGTAATATGGACGTAGGATCAGACTACAACAACACAACCATCTAAACGATATATCTATTTAATAATCTATTATAATTAACCATGCAGCACAAAGATATCATTCTTTTCTGAATACAATGATCAGGCAAATGAACACAATCTGCTCTCATTAGGCAACAATATAACAACTATTTTGCATATGAACCATGAGATATCATCAGAGCAATGACAAAGATCGATGGACCACTAGGGGAATTTTTTAGAGAAACCAAAACAGGAAAGATGCTAGACAATAGTACAATTTGTTCTATGTTTGATATGTATACTACTATTTTATGAGACAATCAGCTCATGCTTCTTGATGGATTTCCAAGAAATTACACACAAATGTACCATGTGTTAGCACACACTCGCAAAGTACGTCGTAAAATGATGGGCATCTACCTCGATTTAAATAAAAGAGTAGCAATCGATAGATTACTCAATAGATATTATGTAAAAAAAGAATGACACCTCTACCCTATTCACAAAGAAGATATTCAACAAGCTCAAATACAATGATATGAGATTGTCCATCGTGAAGACGATAACGAAGAAGCTATCACAAAAAGAATTGAACTCTATTTTCAAGATACAATGCCAGTTATTAGACACTTTGAAGATACTGGTCTCCTCTATAGAGTAAATGCTGATCAATCTATTGAAGAAGTATTTGCAGACATTGTCAAACTCATACACACAGTAGAACTTGAATAAATTTTGATAATTAGATCAACATTATTCAAAATACATAAATTCTGACTTGCAATTGAGTCAGATTTTTTCATACATATGGTATTATTATTTTGTAATTTTATATCACATGCAATTCACAGGAACGATTACCCATGTTACTGAAAAAATCTTTATTGGAGCCAATAGTACGCCCAAGATCTCACTAATTCTTGAAGAAGCAGATGAAAAGCAATATAAAGACAGCATTATGATTGATTGGATTGGTGAAGAAAAAGTAGCACTTGTCGAAAACCTTCCCGTAGGGTCCACGATCACTGTACACTTTAACACAAGAGCTACTGAGTACAATGGAAGACACTATAACAATCTCAATGGATGGAGAATTGAAGGACAACAAGCAAATCCAGCCAACAACGATACCCCTGTAGCCAAAAAACAAGAGAAAATTGAAGAAGATTTTGATGATCTACCGTTCTAATCTTGCCCACAAATTCATCATTTTTCTATAGCTATACACAATATATAATATAAATCCTGACCAATGTCAGGATTTTTTACAAAACAACTCCTATGTATCACCATACACTATCCTATAATAAAAATCACAAACAATGCTGCTTGTGATTTAGTAACAATAATGAGGTTATTACAGTAACAATTATTTCTTCCAAGATGATACTTCATCAAGATATTGCTGACGAAGATCAACTTTTGTACCAATAAGTTTCTTAATGCCTGCAGCTGCTGTTTGCTTCACCATCAATTCAAACTGATCATAAAGCTGTTTTTTTTCTTCTTGTCTTGACATCTCTGCTTGATCCCTCAAAGCCTGAGCTTCGCGGACCGCAGCATCAATGATAGTATTTTTTTCAGCTTCTCACAACTGTTTCCCTTCTTCTATCAATTGTTTTTTGTGGGTTATTGCTTGAGCAATAATTTGTTCCTTTTCGTGATTAGCTTCAGCCATCATACGATCATACGCATATTCTGCATCTTTAAGTTTAGCAATTTGCTCTTTACGAGCTATAATAGCATCTACCAAACTATCTCCAATAAGTTTTTTGAATATCCAAAAAAGAAGGCCCACATGGATCAGTTGTACGACAAGAACATCAAGTTTAATATTCATTAACTCAAACAAACAATAATAAAAGAGTAGACTTACTCACCACTAAATAGCAAACAAAATCAAAATTGAAATTAACAATGCATAAATTGCAGCTGACTCTGTAATAGCAACATACAAAATCATATTAGACTTAATTTCTCACTCACTAGCAGGATTTCTCAGCATTCATTCGATCGCCTTTTTAACAACGATAGATTCATAAATACACGTAAACAATCATACCGCACCTATCAATCCTCAAGCTGCCAAAGCAGATACATTTGATTGATCAGTAAACAATATCAAAATTGCAATCAATAAACCATAAATTGCAGCTGACTCCGTCAAAGCTAATCACAAAATAGTTGTTCATTTGAGACTTTTAGCTAGGTCAGGGTTTTTACTCAGAACATCAAGAGATTTCGCACCTATTAATCCTTCACCAATTGTAGCACCAATACCAGTTAAACCAATTGCCAAAACGGCTCACAATACTGTCAAATCCATAATCTATAATAAATATAATAAAATAAAAAAATAACTACCATAATTCACTATCAATCATGAGCCATTCTCAATCCAATTGCAACAATCAGACTAAAAACAAAAGCTTGAATCAATACCGATAACGATCATTGAATATAGACAATGATTGGTAATCCTATAGCAAGATTCGTACTCAATAGCGATACCGTCACAGCGCCTAATCATAAAAATGTAACATTAAGCAAAATCGAACCCACAGACATATTACCAAACAATCTTAAAGATAGTGACACAATACGAGCAAATAGACCAACAATATCAAGCAGTCCAATAAATAATGATATAACACTATCTCAAAGTTTGTTAGGCATAATTCATTTTCCAAAAACAGGAACATATTCATGCACAAGATTAGCAATTCATCATACGGATTTTGCTTGCGCATATAAGATTGCACCAGTAGCTACAAGAGCTAATGCTATATTAAACTCAAGCTCAGCAGTTGGAGCAGTAAAATTTCTCAATAACCATGGGAATGCAAATCTTATCATATCACTCAACCAAGCAAGAAGATTAGACAAGAAAATAATAGAAAATAAACTCAACACAAACAACGATATCCAGCGAGGAACATTACCAAGAATATCCTCAAAAAATTCATAAATCGACTCTAATCATAGTGTAATTGTGTGGGCAATAGACGATTCTGACTTTTTACTAAGAATTCGTGCAATCATCACAATACAAATCATCATAAACCACACACCATTATAACTCGACATATAATGAATAACAGATGGGGCGTTACTACGAACATCTGAATTGGTCAATATGTATGAAGGTTCTTGAGTATCGCGAGCCACATGAACATAGTCAGCTAAATCAACTCATCCATTCTTATCAAGAGGCATTGGATCCGCAGGAACAAAATAAGAACCCATCGTATTCAAATTATGAGACTCCATCTCATAGTATGGATCCTGTGCGTCTCACCGTGTAAAATTGATTGGACCAACACTAAAAGCACTCACCCAAGAGCAAGTACCACATATAATAGCAAATAACAATAATCCTATATATTTCATATGTACCATCAATTAACATAAACACAAGCAATCACATTAGTGATATTATATGTATTTTCAAGGACAAGATCAATAAAATACATCATACTATGAAGAAAGACATAATAGCCCAACGATCAAAATAAATTATACCATCATTTGAGATAAAAAGAAAAAGCACTGGGAAAACCCAGTGCTATAATTTGTCTCGTCCTTCGTCATGAAAAACCGTAACTCAATCGGCTCGAGAGAATTTTTGTTTTTGTTCTCATTTGTTTACTTTTGAGATGGGGAGATTCTTAATGAACAGCTAGTATTGGATAAATCATAAGATACACAACATATCCCGCAATAAATCCAGCTGCCGCAATCCATGAAATCTTTTTTAGAAACCAGCCAAAACTAATACCTTCTAGTCCCATTGCAGCAACACCAGCAGCAGAACCAATAATTAATATTGATCCTCCAGTGCCTGCTGTGTAAGCAATTGCTTCCCATAACTTAGCATCATGAAGAAAATACTCTTTCCCTTGAAAGAAGAAAGACCCCTCATGAATCAATGCGGAATTTGCCATCGCAAACTGAAATGCTTCAGCATTTATTGTTGCTGTAGCTAAAGGATACATACCTATAGCTGCAGCTACTTGTGGCACATTGTCGATAATAGCAGATAAAACTCCGATAAATAAAGCAATAATATCTTTATTGCCAATAGTAGTATCAAGCCAACTCGCAAGATGACTCAGAATTCCAAGAACCTGTAAGGCTGCTACAGCAAGTAAAATACCTAAGAAAAATAAGATACTTGGAGCATCAATTTTTTGCAATGCATGCACCGCTGAAAACTTATGTTTTTCGTGATCGTCTTTGTTTCGATGGATTATTTCTGAAATAACCCAAACAATTGCAAGGGATATCATCATACCCATAAATGGAGGCAAATGAGTGACAGTCTTAAAAATAGGTACAAAAATAAGACCTCCTACACCAAGAAAAAACATCAAAGTACTTCCATGTACTTTTTCATTTTTCTTTTGTTGTTCATTAGAAATAGTTTGGTAAGATAATTTTTTCTTGCTATTCTGAAAAGAAAAAATCATTGCTGGAACAATCATACAAACTAAGCTTGGAACAATTAAAGTTTTCACAATATTGGCAGCAGAAATTTGTCCACCAATCCACAGCATCGTTGTAGTGACGTCACCAATTGGAGACCACGCTCCACCTGCGTTTGCAGCAATAATAACGAATGAAACAAACACCCATCGAAGTTCTTCATCCTTCACAAGTTTTCTCAATAAGTATACCATGACGATAGTCGTTGTAAGATTATCAAGTACCGATGACAAGAAAAATGTTACAAAACCAACAATCCAAAATAGTTTTGCAACTGATTTTGTCGTGATTTGATTCGTGATTAAATCAAAACCTTTATGGGCGTCGACTACCTCAACGATAGTCATGGCACCAAGTAGAAAGAATAAGATTTGTGCAATTTCCTCCAAATGGTGACCAAGATGAGCAACAAAGTGGTGAGCATCGGACTCATTTTGTAGCAAAACACCTAGCGTCCATAAAACAACGCCGGTCAACAAAGCTGTTGCTGCTTTGTTGATTTTTAAAGGATGCTCTAGTGCAATCCCAAGATATCCTATCACAAATACCGAAATAATTATTGTTTCCATAAGGTTTGTCTCCTACTATCATCGGAGTTTTTGTTTAGGTTTTTATAAGATGGTGATAGATTTCATCTTAGACTTTTTATTCTTTTTAGTCATCGATATTTTTAGAGAGCATCACAACCTTATCCTGCTCTGTTGTTATTAGAATTACTCCTCTACCCAACAACACGATAAGGAGACAGAAATTTAATACTAATTTACATAGTAATTCTCCCCTCCTTGGGAGTGGTTTAGTGATTTGTGCTATAGTGCGTCTTCTACGGTCCAAATCGTTATTAAAGATCAAATTGACGCAAAACACATAGTAATCAAAAATACATAGAAGTCAATACAATCGATATAATATGATTGCAAAAAACGAAGTCAGACGATATAATTGATACATTGCACTTTATACTACTATTATATAAGCTATGGAATCCAGCACCATCAACCGATGATGACTACTGTGAGGTATCTGACTATTTCTGTTTGGGATGAGTCTATTTGAGCATACTATTCAAGAAAGTGGTAAATGATGGCTCAAACATACACTCAAGAAGTACACCAACACTCTACCCAAAAGTATTATCACCTGAACACTACAAACATTTGTATTTCAAAGTAGTACAATTGTGACAATGATCACGCTATGATTTGTGTGAGCATGAATCATTTGATTGTATAATGCCTTAGGAGTGGTATTATGAGCAAATATAGGATCATCACTAACTACTCGACTTGTTGCATTGTTGGGGTTCAATTTTAAAATTGAAAATTATGTATTACCAGTGATCTGACTATCAGGCCTTGCAATGATTATGACAAGTGCATGACATCGGATCCATAAAACAGCAAAAATCATCACATGATTTGGGTTGCTCTTTTTGGGATTATGATACATGAAAGAAAGCGTTGATACCATGACCAATGCAGTGAATTTTGCAAGTTATGCAGACTGGCCACTACGATGATTTATGATTATTGGAGCTATTGTCACAACCATTATCCAAACAAGTACATGAGTCACCATCATTACACTCACTGCACTATCATGAGGATTAATCACACTAGATATGTGATTGGGTATTATTGTATGAGCCAACATAGGATCAGCATTATCAACTGGGATCATGTGATTGCTTAGTTCTACGCACTGACAACACACCAAAAAACAAGTGGCCTTGAGTCAGATTATATTTAATGTAGTCACAGCGCTTATTGTTGTACCACTGATCTACCCACTCAAGGATATCATTCTCAAACTAGCACCACTACTTATGACTACACCAGTGCAAGACGTCTCATACCAATCATCACTCAATGAGATGGCATTAGCAATGTTTCATACTTCATTCAATATTGTGCTTGTATCGATACGACCACTAATACTGAAGCCCTACAGTATATTTGTATCCAAACTCTTTATATCTAAAGAATCGTCTCATAAGCTAGCTATTGAAAAAATTAATACATGAATGAGCGAAGAACTTATCAATGCCCTCCACCAAGACATATCCTATCTTCTTAAGCTTGTTCGTCAATACTACACCACGGTACTTGGAGAACACTGACCTCGTTATGATAGCATCACAATCAACTTATATAACAATCTCAAAGCAACTCAAACTACACTATTAAATACCATTAAGCAGCAGAGACCACATATCACAGAACATCATATCATAGCCACAGTAGAAGAATTGGTAACTATTATTATGGATGCATGTGCCTGAAGTGCATCTGTAAGAGAGACACTTGATCACTGTGAAAACATATCACATGATCAAGAAAATCAATGAACAATATACTACAATAATCGAAGAACATATCTCAAAGCGATCGACGAACAACTCAACGAATTACCTCCCTATATCAAACCAGGCACAACACAAGACTACCTTAATATTTTAAATAAATCAATCATACAACACCGTCAAATGTTTATGGATCTTGTTCAGCAAAGTAATTCTAATGAAAGCGAATTTATATCAGAATTGATTAAAACCGATTACTACATTACAAATGCATCTCAAGAACTCATTAGAGCACGAGTCAATCGACATAGCACAAACCACAAAGTTCTTGAATTGTAATTGATAATCATTATATTCTGACTGAAACTAGACTTCGGTCAGATTTTTTTAATTATTCACAAGTTATACGTTATGGCTACCCCATTAGACAAAGTAAGAAACATTGGTATCATCGCCCATATCGATGCAGGTAAAACAACTACTACAGAACGTATTCTGTACTATACAGGAAAAAATCACAAACTTGGTGAAGTACATGATGGTGCTGCCACCATGGACTGGATGGAACAAGAACAAGAAAGAGGCATTACAATCACTTCTGCCGCTACTACTGCACAATGGAAATGACACCATATCAATATTATTGATACCCCAGGACACGTAGATTTTACTATTGAAGTAGAGCGTAGCTTGAAGGTATTGGATGGCGCTGTGACTGTATTATCTTCTTCCGACGGTGTACAACCTCAAACTGAGACCGTATGGAGACAAGCAGACAAATATCAAGTTCCTCGTATGATTTTTGTGAATAAGATCGACAAAATTGGTGCAAATTTTAAATTTTGTATGGAATCTGTCACTAATAAACTATCAAACAAAGTAGTAGCTATTCAACTACCATATGGTCAATCATCTGACTTCAAAGGTATCGCAAATCTCATCAATATGAAGTATTATACATTTGAAGGTCCAAATGGCGAACAACAAATAGAACATGATATACCTGAGGATTTTGTTGCAGAATGCCAAACAGCAAGAGAAAAACTAATCGACACACTGACTCTATTTGATGATGAAATCGCAGAATTATATCTCATGGGAGAAGAAATTTCTGAGGAATTACTCCAAAAGGCCCTCCGTAAAGCTGTATGTGCCAATCAACTATATCCAATGTGTGTAGGTTCAGCACTGAGAAATGCAGGTGTGCAACTCATGCTAGATGCTGCTGTAGCGTTCTTGCCTTCACCGCTTGATATTGGTGCGGTAAGATGATATGATGTTGATGACAAAGAAATAGAAATACTGAGAAATCCTGATGATAAAGAAGCTCCTGCAGCTCTTGCATTCAAAATTATGACAGATCCATTTGTTGGTAAACTAACATTCGTGAGAGTGTACTCAGGTGTAATTAAATCTGGCGACAAACTCATCAATCCTCGTACAGGTAATGAAGAGCGTGTAGGACGTTTACTCCTCATGCATGCCAACAAAAGAGAAGAGATTTCAGAAATTCATGCAGGTCATATCTGTGCCTTCCTTGGACTCAAAGACGTAAGAACATGAGATACTCTTGCTGATATGAAGCAGCCAGTATTGCTTGAAGCAATGGACTTCCCAGAACCAGTAATCTCACTTGCAGTAGAACCAGCTAGCAAAAAAGATCAAGAAAAAATGTGACTTGGACTTAGCAAGCTTGCAGAAGAAGATCCATCATTCAGATTCTATACAGATGAAGAAACTGGTCAGACTATCATTGCTGGTCAGTGAGAGTTGCATCTTGAAATTATCGTAGATAGACTCAAGAGAGAACACAAGGTAGAAGTAGTGACTGGTGCCCCACAAGTATCATACAGAGAAACTATCAAAGGTGCGGAAGTGGAAGCAGAACACAAATTCATCAAACAATCTGGTGGTCGTGGACAATATGGACACGTTGTACTCAAGATGTCTCCATGGCAAGATGAATCCGAAGAAAAGAAAAACTTCAACTTTATTGATGAAATTACTGGTTGAGTGATTCCAAAAGAATACATTCCAGCTGTTCAAAAGGGTTGTGAAGAAATGATGACTCAATGAGTACTTGCTGGCTATCCAATCATCAACGTACAAGCAAAACTTGTATTTGGTAGTTACCATGATGTTGATTCGTCTGAAGTTGCTTTCAAAATTGCTACATTTAGGGCATTTAGAGAATGATTTATGAAATGCCAACCAGCATTGCTTGAACCTATCATGAAGGTAGAAGTAGTGACTCCTGAAGACTATATGGGTGACGTAATGGGAGATATCTCATCTCGTAGAGGTATGATTACAAACCAAGAAGATCGTTTTGGTGCAATGGTGATTAGTGCCAAAGTACCACTATCAGAGATGTTTGGTTATTCTACTGACTTGAGATCCGCTACACAAGGTAGAGCAAGCTATGCAATGGAATTTGACTCATATGAACAGGTTCCAAGTAGTATTGCAGACAAAATTATTGCTGAACGTGCAGGCAAACGCAAAGGTATGGATGATGAATAATCAAAAAGATTTCCTCGAAACTCGCTTCGTAGGCACAATCTTTTTAGATCACCATACCGCGTGTGCTTGCACCGCGGTAGTTGATTAAATCTGACCTATATCATGAGAGACTCCGATCAATTCGGAGTTTTTCTTATATTCAGAATTAGCAAATCATACCACCGTAACCAGACAAAAATCATATCCAAAAACACTACTCAGATTTTGAAACAATATAGTAATGACATGATAACATAAAATATTATAGTAAAAATCTCTTGCAATTTGATTTTGTATTAGTAGAGTGTAGTTCCTCATAAGAGGATCAAAACAAAATATTCACCACAAACCTCATAGTATCTATGACAAACGGACCTTAACATTTACTCACCTATTCGTATGAGATCGCAGCGAATTCAAACAAGCGATCAAAAAAATATTTTTTCAACTCATCTCATGAACATCGTGTTGTGTTCTTGAGTAATACACAATGAAAATGAAAGGAATGAATCAACGAGCAGTTGCATTTAGAGCAATGGAATCTAAAATCAAACAAGAAAGAAATGAGGCAATGGCACTATCTATTCCCATCAGCCCAAAGCCCTGTACTCGTCGTCGAGAAGATGGCAAAAAAATAAAACACAAGAAAACACAGAAACCCAATACATTCAACGGAAAAGAACCGATTGGTCCAAACACAAGAAAACACAAAAACATTACTCACATCAAAATTTTTCGAGAACAAGAGATTGTATATAATAATGTGCAAAAAGAAGTACCACTCCCTGTAGCAACATACAGTCTAGGAGAAGTACCAAAACTGCAACAACTTGCCGGTGAGATGTATTTTGTGTACGAAACCATGTCAGAAAAAGCTTGGAAAAATCTAAAAGAAAAACTTAAAAAATGTGCTCAAAATTTGCAGCTCGCAAAAGAAAACAATCTGTTTTTTGCTTCAAGGGTAAACAACAAGGTACAACTCATTATAGTCCGGAACGCTCCCACTGAGTTTTTAGCTGAAATACCAAAAGTAGCATAACACCAATGTGAATCAAGAATTACACTCCCCTCCCAGTCAAAAGCGGAAACTGGGAGGGTTCAAAACAAATTGAGAGTTATTTTCTCTCAACTATCAAAAAAGCTATATCAAGCGTATGTTTTTTATGAAAACATTACGCTTTTCTTTTTGATCAAAAATGAGCACTTTTTTTAGTACCAAAAATCACTACTATACTCACTATCTACTAGATATATACTATATGACCTATCACCTATCCCAACCTCTGGGTAACAACTCCTTCTCCTATGATCATCGTAGACAACTATGATCTGAATGCGTTCTTGTCATATCCGATCCACATGAGATCTCAACCCTTAGTCAAATAGAGCCTGGAGGTTTTGTTGTATTTGAAGAAGTAGACAACAACAAACTCTATTCGTGCACTGGACTCGCACATACCTATAGGATCAAGGCTCCCTCAACAAACATCAACGAAAAGCACCATAAATCACACAGACATTGACCAGACATCATCATCACCGACAACCACAACCACGTTCTTTCCTATTGGCTTAACTATATCTCACAATCCTATAACCAGCAAGTCAGTCTCATTCATATTGATCAACATAGCGACCTGTGACCAAATTCCAACGATCTCAATCTCACACAGATCTACGATCCTCAATATCAGTGGAATTTTGCACACCTAGAGTGTAATATTGGCAACTTCATCACACCATGTATTGCGTCAGGATTAATTACCAACATGATACAAATCAGAACACAATATACACTCAATGAAGTCTCAAACCTTTCGCCTTCAGCCTTTCGCCTTCAGCCCTTAATTGTAGATATTGATATCGACTTTTGGGCTCCAGAGATGTGAATGAGCAACATCACAGCAACAATGTCTCAAGTACGTACTATCATGCAATATGCTGACCTTATTACAATTGCCACTTCACCATATTTTATTGACCAATGACTTGCCATCACCCTTCTTCATGAGCTGATATGACCCTATCTCATCATAAACTCGAACTTGCAAACCAACTCATAAATAGTAAATTAGCAGTGATGTTTTTACACTACTCTTTCCAATATCAATCATGACACTTAACCTATGAAATATTAGTACCTATCTTTCATCTCTTCATATCAGCATTGAACATATTAGTCAGCCCGATCTCCTCCAAATCGCTCTTACACACAAATCATATGCTGCAGATTTTACGACCGATCATCCCCATAACGAAAGACTTGAGTTTCTCGGAGATAGTGTAGTCTGACTTGTTATCAATCACCTCCTGTATCTGGAGCACCCTCATGAGTCTGAATCCATTCTCACCTTATATAAAATTGCCCTTGTAAGACAAGAAACACTAGCTCAAGCAGCTCGTCATATTTCACTTGATCAACATATTCTTCTTGGCAAAGGAGAACAACGTAAATGATGAAACAATAATGATGCTATTTTGTGTGATTGTTTTGAAGCATTTGTATGATGGATCTATCTCGACCTCGGACGAGAGTCAGCCTATCAGTTTATCAAAACACATGTATATAGTCTCAAGGATAATCTTCAAGTCTGACCAATCAAGAGTTATAAATCACTCATCCAGGAGCATGTACAGTCTCAGTACAAGACTCTCCCCGAATACACTGATCGTGAACTCTCTCGTAATGATCATCGCAACGAGGTTGTGTATGAAACCACAATCACCATCAACGGAGAGGTCGCATGAATAGGTACTGGCTCCAGCAAGCGCAAGGCGCAAGAGGAGGCAGCTAAAGCTGCATATGAAGCGATAGTCAAAGCGTAAATCATAAAGCAAAAACCACAATACCCAAGTCTTCGTCATTGCGAGGAAGCGACTTGCTAAGCTCGGAGTTGACGCGACAATCCATTAAGTCATATCTCCTATTGAATTCAGACAATAAAATCATATACAACCTATATGAAATTAGATGCCTGTTACACATTCATCAAATATTGGACTGCATGGTACTATCAATGATAGTCATGTAGCTCATCTCCATATATAACACTATCAAAAAGTGTTAGTAAATTTTATGATGCTCTGCATGACTTATTTATTAGTCAATCTACACAGTGCATTTTTTGTTATTTTCAAAAACTCATATCTTTGTTTCTACCTTTTTCTACATTTTTACCACTTTATACTATTTTATACAATGCTATCACTTATACCCCTCATCATCATTCACGCGCTTGCTGTGATCTCTCCAGGACCAGATCTCGTTATGATTATCCAGCAAGCACTCACCCATGGTCGTAAGTCAGCTATATTTTCATCACTTGGACTTGGGAGCTGAATCCTTATTCATAGCGCCTATTGTATCATTGGAATTGCAGGATTACTACAACTCTATCCACAAATTAGTACGATCATACAGATTTTAGGTGCAGGATATCTCATCTATCTATGATACTCATGAATTAGACAGACCAACACCAAATTTCAGATCAATACATCAGATCAGTCAGAACAACAGTGAATCCCTGTGAAGGGGGATTCATCCCATACACAGTCATCGTGGTCAGCATATCGCCAGTGATTCATCACTAATCTCCTCAATCCCAAAGTAACATTATTTATTCTGACTTTGTATAGTACTACTCACCTATCAATTTCACTTCAAATCATCATGTGACTCATCATGGCAATCAATACGGCGGTCTGGTTTATGATTGTATGATCAGTACTTACTATCCCCAAGATTCAACAACAATTCATCAGAGCTATACCATACATTATAGTCATCCTATCATGTATTATGATCTGACTTGGATGATGGATCATTGTCTCTCAATTTTAGTTGCTAAAAAAATCAGTTGTAATCTCTTCTAATTTTGATAAGACGTACTTAATGAACACAAGAGTATCTTATTATTATCAAATCTGCACTCAGGAGACTGGGAATAGTTTTGATATGCAATAAGAATAAAACACTATCATACTCTACTTCCTAAACTTCCACTGAGTGCTACAAGCCTGTGGAAGTTTTTCTTTACTGCGATTCCAACATCCTATGTCACAACATATCGTTTTCTTCTATTACTACTATAGCTTCCCATAGAGAGCTATAATTTTGATAAATCACAAAAATCAACAATTATGTACCTCTCTTAAAATTTCAGGGGAGGTTTTTTATACTTTATAATTACGATATCATGAAACACGCACGACCCCTCATCACCAAACAATATACTACAGAAGAAAACCACATTCGAACTATCTTATTCAACAGACAAATGAATAAAATCAACAACTCTTGAGTAGTTCACTCGATGATTATTGATGGATATCAAACAGCACAACTCCCATCTGACCGCTGTCCAGATGCTTGTGAAATCTCTGATCATCTATTTGCTGCCACATGACGAAGACTTACCAACGCTAGTAATCCATATCTTTCTGATCCAGACTGGTATGCACCACTACACGACAAACATTTCCCAGCCACCAATTATATCCGTACCATGGAAGATCTCGAATTTACACCACTACCAGATCTTGCACATGATTATTTTGGTCATATGCCAATCATGTTTCATCCTCGTTCAAGTCAGCTACAATGGATCCTTGCGGATATGTATCAACACGCAACAGATCAAGAAAAACAAGATTTGTACAATCTTGCACGATATGTCATCGAATATAGTGTAATACAAGAAGACTGAATACCAAAGATTTATGGAGCCTGACTATTATCATCTCCTGGTGATTTTGAAAGTTTTGTTAACCATCGTTTTACTCTCATGCCTGCAGATCTACACACAATCTGTACTACTGACAGAAGCCCTCACCATCCACATACCACTCTATTTGTCTTCGAAAGCTTCCAACAGATGCGAGATATGGTGATATGATATAGAGAACAGATGAGTTTCTTTCAAGCCAAAAATTCTTCTTCTATATAAGAAAAAATCCGCCTTGCGGGTTTTTATATTGTTACTTCGCTCAGATCTTCTTTCCCCCACTTGTCCCCACTTGAGCACACTGCTCAAGGATTGAAGTATTAAATACACTTGTCTGTTCATAGTGGTACTGCTTGAGTTGAGCTTGGTTAATCAAACTCTTCATCAACTGAACTGGAGTTACTCACGATGCTCACCAAATATGCATTGATAAGTTACCTGGGATAGAATTAATCTCCAAAATCACAAGCTCTTGAGTCTGTGGATTAATAAGAAAATCAATCCTCGGAGTGCCCGTCATCGCAAAATGACGATATATCGACTCACAAGTAGATCCAATACGGTCTGTCGTAGCAGGATCCAACTCGGCAGGTATCTTTGGTACTCTCGCAGTACCAGTAAACGATCAACCAGTCGGACTATATTTATCATCAAAACTCAATACTTCCCCACTACGACTTGGATCCTCGATCAGTGATGCTCTCACCTCACCATCAATCAGTGATACAGCACAACACACCTCCATATATCATCACAAGAACGGCTCAATCATCACATACTGATCAAACTGCAACGCAAGTTCTAATCACTTCATCAACTGCTCTGCTCATGAGCACTTACTCACACCGATTGAAGAACCTCCGGTACATGGCTTCACAATCATATTCTCCCCAAACTGCTTCATGATATCTCATATACGTAGTGTAGCAAGCATCTCCTGTGTCACGACCATATAGTCACACACTGGATATCATCACTG
>Ga0075154_10000621_pt1 | contig 29101 bp, 24 predicted proteins | sample JI71714BDNA_FD_70965 | JGI IMG/M metagenome (GOLD analysis project Ga0075154, IMG submission 70965) | Wastewater effluent complex algal communities from Wisconsin, to seasonally profile nutrient transformation and Carbon sequestration -... | ecosystem: Engineered > WWTP > Effluent > Algae...
AACGACTTCACGATGTTCACGCTGAGTTCGGCCGTGGTGTAGCCGCGCCCCGGTGGCATGCGGCTGTGCACGGCGCAACCCAGAGCCGAATCGAGGATGGTGGCAAACCAGCCTCCGTGGATGGTGCCCAGCGGATTCATGTGCGCGGCACCCGGCCTGCCCTGGAACACTGCCTGTCCCTCGGTCACCTCCATCACCCAGAAATCCAGCGTGTGGCCTATGGACGGAGGTGTGGCTTCGCCACGCACCATCGCCTGCATGAATTCGATGCCTGGGCGGCTTGCCCAGTGGGCGCGGTCGGGGTGGGGCTGGCGCAAGCCCAGCTCGCGCTGTGCCAGCACCACAGCCTCCTCGTCCAGCCAGCGCTGCAGGGTAGTTTCGGTGTGTGCGCTCATACGGGTACGGTGTAGTTCAAGGTCATGCGGCCGCCATCGGCCGTGACAATCTCGCCGGTCACGTAACTGGCCGCATCGCTGGCCAGCCAGCACACCACATCGGCTATTTCGGCGGGTTCACCCAGGCGCTTCATGGGTGTTCGGCCCATGATCTTCGCTTTCGCCTCATCGCTGGTCAGCACGGCCTTGGTGGCCAGTTCGGTGGCGATGGTGCCGGGCGCCACGGCGTTCACGCGCACGCCGCGCTCGGCCAGTGCCAACGCCATGACGCGCGTCAGCTGGTTGATGCCGCCCTTGCTCACGTTGTAGCTGGCAATGTTGGGTATGGCCAGCACGCCATTGACCGAACTCATGTTCACGATGGCGCCGCGTCCTGCGGCCGCCATGTGCCGCGCCACAGCCTGCCCCAGCAGGAAAGAGCCTTTCACGTTCACGCGCATCACATCGTCGAAGTCGGCTTCGCTCATCTCGAGGAAGGGGGCCGCGCGGAAGATGCCGGCGTTGTTCACCAGGATGTCTATGCGGCCGTGCGCATCCATGGCCTGGGCCACTGCGGCGTCCACCTGGGACTTGTCGCCTACGTCACAGCGCAGGAAGGCGCAGCCCAGTTCCTGCGCCAGCGCTTCGCCACGTGGTGTGTCCACGTCGAGGATGAAGGGCAGGGCGCCATCGGCATGCAGGCGGCGCACGCACGCCTCACCTATGCCTTGGGAGCCCCCGGAAACGAGCGCGACGCGCCCAGCCAGTCCGAATGAAATGTGTGCAGCCATGCCGCCATGTTAACGGCGGCTGGGCGCCAGCTGGCTCGTGCATGAGTAGCTGGCGCGACACCCCTGTAGCCTTCGTACAGGCTGCAGGAGGAGCGCAAACTCAGCGAATGCGGCCGTAGCTCGTGCGCAGCGGATCAATGCCGCCACCGCCACCGCCCTGGCGACCACCACCGCCGCCCCCACCACCGGAGCGGCCACGGTTACCCCCACCGCCGCCACCATGGCGGCGGCCGCGCTCACCCAGCGCATCGATGCCGGTGCGCAGCGGGTTGGGCTCGCGCCCGCTACCGCCGCCTTCCTGGTGCGGTGTGCTCTGGCGTTGCCCAGCACCCTGGCTGCGGCCCTGGCCCTGGCCAAAACCCTGGCCGGCACCCTGGCCACCGCCCCCACCACTGCGGCCGCGCCCGGCACCCTGGCGCGGAGCGCCCTGGCCGCCGCTGCCCGGGCCTTCGGCACGTGCAGGACGGCCGTTGCGGCCACCGCCGCCACCACTGCCACCTGCGCCGTGCGCGGCACCCTGACCACCGCCAACCGGACGACGCCGCCCGCCGCCACCGCCACCGCCCTCAGCGCCCTTTTTCTCGCGGATGCGGTCCATCATCTCAGAGCGGGCTGCCTTGGCCGCGGCGGCCATCACTTCGCGGCTCGGCGGTTTGCCGGCGCCACCCCAGATGGTCTGGCGGCCCATGGCAATGGGCTCGGCCACCTCGCCGGGTTCGGGCATGAAGTCGGGGAAGATTTCCACCGGAATCTGCTGCTTCGTGAACTTCTCGATGGCCATCATGAAGCCTTCTTCGTCCAGGCTCACCAGGCTCACGGCGGCACCACTGGCGCCCGCGCGGCCGGTACGGCCAATGCGGTGCACGTAGTCCTCGCTCACGTTGGGAATGTCGTAGTTCACCACGTGCGGCAGGTCGTCGATATCGATGCCGCGTGCGGCAATGTCGGTGGCCACCAGCGCGCGGATCTCGCCGCTCTTGAAGCCAGCCAGCGCCTGGGTGCGTGCCGCCTGGCTCTTGTTGCCGTGCAGCGCCATGGCGTTGATGTTGTTCTTGGTGAGGAACTCGGCCACGTTGTTGGCGCCAAACTTGGTGCGGGTGAACACCAACACCTGGCTCCAGTTGTGCTGGTTGATGATGTGCGCCAGCAGTGCCTTCTTCTTGCCGCGGCCCACCGGGTGGATGGTCTGGGTGATGCGCTGCACCGTGGTGTTGGGCGGCGTCACCTGGATGCTCTGCGGGTTCTTCAGCAGGGCGTTGGCCAATTCGCGGATCTCGTCGCTGAACGTGGCCGAGAACAGCAGGCTCTGCTTGTCTTTGGGCACCAGCGCCAGGATCTTCTTCACGTCGTGGATGAAGCCCATGTCGAGCATGCGGTCGGCTTCATCGAGCACGAGGATCTGTACCTGCGAGAGGTCCAGGAAACCCTGCTGCTGCAGGTCGAGCAGACGGCCCGGTGTGGCTACCAGAATGTCCACGCCTTTTTTCAGCATGTTGATTTGTGGGTTCATGCCCACGCCGCCAAAAATCACCGCCGAGGTGAGCGACAGGTTCTTGCCGTAGGTCTGCACCGACTCTTCCACTTGCGCGGCCAGTTCCCGGGTGGGGGTGAGCACCAGCGCGCGCACCGCCACGCCGCCGCGTGCGTTCTTGAGCCTGTCGGTGCTGCTCAGGCGCTGCAGCATGGGTAGTGTGAAGGCGGCGGTTTTTCCGGTGCCCGTCTGGGCGCCCGCCAGCAGATCGTGCCCGGCCAGCACGGCAGGAATGGCCTGTGCCTGGATGGGGGTGGGGGTGGTGTAGCCCTGCTCGCGCACGGCTTCCAGAATGGCCGGGGCCAGGTTCAGTTCGTCGAAATTCATGTGATGTGGGGAGCACCCGTCCAGGGCGCCAGGGTTCATCGGCCATTCCAGTCGCCGTGGGCGGCTGGCCAGTCGGGGGCAGATGCATGTCGAACGTGGCCGATCGGGGTTGCCGATCATGGCCCCAGCAGGGTGCTGGTGTGGCACCGACTGCAGGTGCGCACAAGCCGCATTGTCGCATACTGGGATAATCGGGGGTTTCCCGCTCACCTGACCACAGACCCATGGCCCAATACGTTTTCTCGATGAACCGTGTCAGCAAGATCGTGCCGCCCAAGCGCGCCATCTTGAAAGACATCTCGCTCTCCTTCTTCCCGGGTGCCAAGATCGGCGTGCTCGGCCTGAACGGCTCGGGCAAGTCCACGCTGCTCAAGATCATGGCGGGCATCGACAAGGAGATTGAGGGCGAAGCCATTCCCATGCCGGGTATCCGCATTGGCTACCTGCCGCAGGAACCGCTGCTGGACCCAGAGCAGACCGTGCGCGAAGCCGTGGAAGCCAGTTTGGGCGGTGTGCGCGCCGCCCAGGCCCGCCTGGAAGAGGTGTACGCGGCCTACGCCGAAGAGAACGCCGATTTCGATGCCCTGGCTGCCGAGCAGGCCGAGTTGGAAGCCATCATTGCCACGGCGGGCACCGACAGCGAACACCAGCTGGAAATTGCCGCCGATGCGCTGCGCCTGCCGCCCTGGGACGCCAAAGTGGGCGTGCTCTCCGGCGGTGAAAAGCGCCGTGTGGCGCTGTGCAATCTGCTGCTCTCCAAGCCCGACATGCTACTGCTGGACGAACCCACCAACCACCTCGATGCCGAATCGGTGGACTGGCTGGAGGTATTCCTGAAGCGCTTTCCGGGCACCGTGGTGGCCATCACCCACGACCGTTACTTCCTGGACAACGCGGCCGAGTGGATTCTGGAACTCGACCGTGGCCACGGCATTCCCTACAAGGGCAATTACTCCTCGTGGCTGGAGCAGAAGGAAGCGCGCCTGGAGCAGGAACAGCGCACCGAAGACGCCCGCATGAAGGCCATGAAGAAGGAGCTGGAGTGGGTGCGCCAGAACCCCAAAGGCCGCCAGGCCAAGAGCAAGGCGCGCCTGGCCCGCTTCGAAGAACTCAGCGATGTGGACTACCAGAAGCGCAACGAGACCAACGAGATCTTCATCCCCGTGGCCGAGCGCCTGGGCAACGAGGTGTTCGAGTTCACCGGTGTGAGCAAGAGCTTCGGCGACCGGCTTCTCATCGACAACCTGAGCTTCAAGGTGCCGGCCGGCGCCATCGTGGGCATCATTGGCCCCAACGGCGCGGGCAAGTCCACGCTGTTCAAGCTCATCATGGGCAAGGAGCAGCCCGATGCCGGCACCGTGACCATAGGCCAGACGGTGAAGATTGCCGCGGTGGACCAGACCCGCGAGGGCCTGGAGGGCGACAAGACCGTGTGGGAAGACATTTCCGGCGGCCTGGACATGATCACCGTGGGCAAGTTCCAGATGGCCAGCCGTGCCTACTGCGGCCGCTTCAACTTCTCGGGCGGGGACCAGCAGAAGCTGGTGAAGAACCTCTCGGGCGGTGAACGTGGGCGCCTGCACCTGGCCAAGATGCTGGCCGAAGGCGGCAACGTGCTGCTGCTGGACGAACCCTCCAACGACCTTGATGTGGAAACCCTGCGTGCCCTGGAAGAGGCACTGCTGGAGTTTGCCGGCAGTGCGCTGGTCATCAGCCACGACCGCTGGTTCCTCGACCGCATCTGTACCCACATCCTGGCCGCCGAAGGCGACAGCCAGTGGACCTTCTTCGACGGCAACTACCAAGAGTACGAGGCCGACAAGAAGAAGCGACTGGGCGAAGAGGGCGCCAAGCCGCGCCGCATGCGTTTCAAGGCGCTGAAGTGAGCCAGAAAGACGCTGTGGGGAGCGCTGCGGGGAGCGCAGAGACTCCCGCAGAGGTGGAAGCGCAGGTCAGGCGCTGGCTGGAGCGTGGCGTCATCGGGCTCAACCTGTGCCCGTACGCCAAGGCGCCCTACGTGCGCCAGCAGGTGCGCATGGTGGTGAGCCAGGCGCGCCACCTCGATGGCTTTCTGGACGACTTGGATGCCGAGTTGCTGCGCCTGCGCGACACGCCGCCCGAGGAACTGGAGACCACGCTGCTGGTACACCCTACCCTGTTCCCCGATTTCTTTGTTTTCAACGACTTTCTGAACGTGGTGGACGAAGTGCTGCAGGAGCACGAACTGGAAGGCGAAATCCAGGCGGCGCCCTTCCACCCCGACTTCGTGTTCGACGGCGAGCCGCCCGAAGACATGAGCCACTACACCAACCGTGCGCCCTATGCGGTGTTGCATTTGCTGCGCGAGGCCAGCGTGGAGCGCGCCACCCAGACCGGGGACAGTGCCGAAGCCATTGTCGCGCGCAATCTGGCTACGTTGCGCCAGCTCGGGCTGGACGGCTGGAGCCGGCTTATGAAGTCCTGATTCCGAGCCATCCTCCCAGGCTGGCGGCGCCCGCCGACCACGCGTTTTTTACAACTCCTTGCACCGCCGTTGGTCCAACGTGGTGCACCTTTCCCCCGATCTGATGCAAAATGATGGGTGTGACAGAACTATCTACTTCCGATCTCGGTAACGCCAGTTACTTCACTACCCTAGAAGTAGCGAAATTCCTCGGCATGGCGGTCCGGTCCATCCAGCTCATGGTGGACCGTGGAGACCTGCAAGCCTGGAAGACGCCCGGCGGGCATCGCCGCATCACCCGAGAGTCGCTGGAACGCTGGCTGCAATCCCACCAGGGCAACACAGACACGCCTCTGGGTTCGCGCAACACCGTGGCACGCAGCCTGTCCCAGCGGCGTGCGCAGCGGGGGGCGGCCCGGCCCAGGGTGCTCCTCATTGAAGATTCCACTTACTCGCAAACCATGGTGGAAGCGCTCATGGCGCAACGTTTCCCCGGGGTGGAGTTTCATGTTGCCAGCGACGGCATCAGTGGCCTGGTGCTGTTCGGGCATTTGCAGCCCGATCTTCTGATTGTGGACATTCTGCTGCCCGGCATCGATGGCGCGACGCTGATCACCGGGCTGCGCCGGCACGAACTGTTCGGTACCTGCAAGCTGGTGGTGTTGACGTCTCTCGAGGGCGCAGACCTCCAGAAACATGCCTACGCGCTCAAGGGCGTGGACGTGGTGTCCAAGGGGCAAATGATGACCGATCTGCCGCCACTCATTGAGCAGGCGTTGGGCAGCGCTGCCAGTGTCCCAGACCTGATTGCAGCCCAGGTAGCCTGAAACGGCCGGGACCGGGTCAGCCGGGCAGGCTCAGGCTGCCCGGGAACAGCCACAGCAGCCCGGCCGTCATGGTGACATAGCGCAGGAACTTGCCCAGGGCCATGTAGGCCACACACGGCCAGAACGGGAACTTGAGCCAGCCGGCCACCGCGCACAGCGGGTCGCCCACCACGGGTAACCACGAGAGCACGCAGGCTTTGGGGCCAAAGCGTTCCAGCCAGTTCAGTGCGCGCACGTGCGTGGCTGAGCCGCGCCATTTGTCCACCGCCTGGTGAGCGCCCAGCCCCATGGCCCACGAAACCGCCCCACCCAACGTGTTCCCCGCGGTGGCCACCAGCACCCCGGGCCAGAACAGCTCCGGGTTCAATTTGATGAGACCGAACAGCACAGGCTCCGATCCCATGGGCAACAGCGTGGCCGAAATGAAGGCCACCACGAAGACGGTGCTGAGCCCGAACTCCGGCAAACTGAAGGTCTTGAGCAAAGACCAGATCCACGCTTCCATGCGACGCGAGTATAGACAGCGCCCGCCCACGCACGGGTTGGCCGGGGCGAATGGCCCGCGTGACGCGGCGATGGGCAGGCGCTACAATCTGCCCAGTTTTTGAGCAACGCGCCGACGCCACCGTCGGCCGTTTTTTTTCCTCCGGCGGCGCCTGCTCCACCGGAGTCCAAGCCCACCACCGCCGCGCTCCATGTCCCTCAACCTAGGTCCCCACACGCTGCCCAACCGGCTGTTCGTGGCACCCATGGCAGGCGTCACGGACCGGCCGTTCCGCAACCTCTGCAAGCGCCTGGGCGCGGGCTACGCGGTGAGCGAAATGGTGACTTCCCGGCCCGAATTGCGGGACAGCCTGAAAACCTCCCGGCGCGCCAACCACGACGGTGAGCGCGGCCCCATTGCCGTACAGATTGCTGGCACCGACGCCGAGATGATGGCCGATGCGGCCCGCTACAACATCGATCGCGGGGCCCAGATCATCGACATCAACATGGGCTGCCCGGCCAAGAAGGTGTGCAACAAGTGGGCAGGCTCCGCGCTCATGCAGGACGAGGCGCTGGCGCTCTCCATTGTGGAGGCGGTGGTGGCTGCCGCCGAGCCCCATGGTGTGCCGGTGACCCTGAAAATGCGCACCGGCTGGTGTGCCAGCCACAAGAATGCGCCGCAGCTGGCGCGCGCTGCCGAAGCCGCCGGCATACGCATGCTCACCGTGCACGGGCGCACCCGCGAGCAGGGCTACAAGGGCCAGGCCGAACACGATACCGTGGCCGCCATCAAGGCGGTGCTGCGCATTCCCGTGGTGGCCAACGGCGACATCGACAGCCCCGAAGCCGCCCGCGATGTGCTGGCGCGCACGGGTTGTGACGCGGTCATGATAGGGCGCGCTGCGCAGGGCCGCCCCTGGCTCTTCCGCGAAGTGGCCCATTTCCTGGACACCGGCACGCACCTGGCGCCGCCCAGCGCCACCGAATTGCGCGCCCTCATGCTGGAACACCTGCACGAGCACTACGCGCTGTACGGCGAATTCACCGGCGTGCGCACGGCGCGCAAGCACCTGGGCTGGTATGCCAGGTCCTTGCCTGGCCACCCGGCGGCTGTGGCGCTGCTGCGCGAACACATCAACCGGGCAGAGCGCTGCGAAGACCAATTGCGCGTGGTGGAAGATTTTTTTGAAGCCTGCGAGGAGCAGGCGTGGAAACAGGCGGCATGAGCAATACACAACTACAAGACTGCGTGCGCGACAACGTGGAAGCCTACTTCCGCGACCTCAATGGCACCGAACCTTCCGACATGCATGGCATGCTGGTGCGCGCCGTTGAAAAGCCGCTGCTGGAAGCTGTGATGGCACAGGCCCAGCACAACCAGTCCCGGGCTGCGCAGTGGCTAGGGCTGAACCGCAACACCCTGCGCAAGAAACTCATTGAACACGGTCTGGCCGATTGATCCGGCCTACCCCAGGCCCGGCCAGGGCTCCGTGGCGAACCTGCCCGGGTCCACTCACTTTTCCATCATCTTCCAATCCTACCCAGGTCCCCTGCCATGAAAGCTCTGCTCTCGGTTTCCGACAAGACCGGCGTCCTCGATTTCGCCCGCGCCCTGCACACCCTGGGCGTGCAGCTCATTTCCACCGGGGGCACTGCCAAGTTGTTGGCCGAAGCAGGTCTTCCGGTGACCGAGGTGGCCGAAGTCACCGGCTTTCCGGAAATGCTCGATGGCCGCGTGAAAACGCTGCACCCCATGGTGCACGGCGGCCTGCTGGCGCGGCGCGATCTGCCCGAGCACATGGCTGCGCTGCAGCAGCATGGCATAGCCCCCATCGATCTGCTGGTGGTGAACCTCTACCCCTTCGAGGCCACGGTGGCCCGCGCGGGCTGTACGCTGGCCGACGCCATAGAGAACATCGACATTGGCGGCCCGGCCATGGTGCGCTCTGCGGCCAAGAACTGGAAAGACGTGGCGGTGCTGACCGACGCGTCCCAGTACGCGGGTGTGCTGGCAGAACTTCAGGCCGCTGGCGGCGTATCGGAAGCCACGCGCTTTGCACTGGCCGTGGCGGCGTTCAACCGCATCAGCAATTACGACGCCGCCATCAGCGACTACCTGTCTTCCGTGGACACCAGTGCCGGCGTGCCGGCCGGTGACGCTGCCCCGGCACGGCTGGCCTTCCCTGGCCAGAGCAACGGCCGCTTTGTGAAGCTGCAAGACCTGCGCTACGGCGAGAACCCGCACCAGCAGGCCGCCTTCTACCGCGACCTGCACCCGGCGCCGGGCTCCCTGGTCACGGCAGAGCAGCTGCAGGGCAAGGAGCTGAGCTACAACAACATCGCCGATGCCGATGCCGCGTGGGAATGCGTCAAGAGCTTCGAGGCGCCGGCCTGCGTCATCGTGAAGCACGCCAACCCCTGCGGTGTGGCCGTGGGCCAGGACCCGCTGGAGGCCTACAGCAAAGCCTTCCAGACCGACCCGACCAGCGCCTTCGGCGGCATCATTGCCTTCAACCGCACGCTCGACGGCGTGGCTGCGCAGCAGGTGGTCAAGCAGTTCGTGGAAGTGCTCATGGCACCCGACTTCACGCCCGAGGCGCTGGCCGTGTTCAAGGCCAAGGCCAATGTGCGGATTCTGAAGATTGCACTGCCCGCATCGGGCGGCCAGACCGACTGGGCGCAAGGCCGCAACGCGGTGGATGTGAAGCGCGTGGGTTCCGGCATGTTGCTGCAAAGCGCCGACAACCACGAGATGACGCTGGCCGACCTGAAGGTGGTCACCGTGAAGCAACCCAGCCCGGAAGAACTGCAGGACCTGCTGTTTGCCTGGAAGGTGGCCAAGTACGTGAAGAGCAACGCCATTGTGTTCTGCAAGGGCGGCATGACCATGGGCGTGGGCGCCGGGCAGATGAGCCGCCTGGACTCGGCGCGCATTGCCAGCATCAAGGCGGGGCACGCCGGGCTGAGCCTGCAAGGCACGGCGGTGGCCAGCGATGCCTTCTTCCCCTTCCGCGACGGCCTCGATGTGGTGGTGGACGCAGGCGCCACCTGCGTCATTCAGCCCGGCGGCTCCATGCGCGACCAGGAAGTGATCGACGCGGCCAATGAGCACGGCGTGGCCATGGTGACCACGGGCGTGCGCCACTTCCGCCACTGAAGCCCGGGGGGTTTACTCCCCGAGCTTGAGGAAATCGCTGCCCTTGCCCAGCTCCAGCAGCCCCGAGTTGGCGTAAATGCCCAGCTTGTCGCGCGTGTCCACGATGTCGAGGTTGCGCATGGTGAGCTGGCCAATCCGGTCGCGCGGGGAGAACATGGAAGCGCCCTTCTCCATGGTCAGGCGCTCCGGGTGGTAGGTGAGGTTGGGGCTCTCGGTGTTCAGGATGGAGTAGTCGTTGCCGCGGCGCAGTTCCACCGTCACCTCGCCGGTGATGGCGCGCGCCACCCAGCGCTGTGCGGTCTCGCGCAGCATGATGGCCTGCGGGTCGAACCAGCGGCCCTGGTAGAGCAGGCGGCCCAGCTTCAGGCCGTTCATGCGGTATTGCTCGATGGTGTCCTCGTTGTGGATGCCGGTGACCAAACGCTCGTAGGCCAGGAACAGGAGCGCCAGGCCGGGGGCCTCGTAAATGCCGCGGCTCTTGGCCTCGATGATGCGGTTCTCGATCTGGTCGCTCATGCCCAGGCCGTGGCGCCCGCCAATGCGGTTGGCCTCCAGGATCAGTTCCACCAGGTCCGGGTATTCGCGGCCATTCAGGGCCACGGGGCGGCCTTCCTCGAAGCGCACGGTGACTTCCTCGCGCTTCACTTCCACTTCGTCTTTCCAGAACGCCACACCCATGATGGGGTTGACGATGCGGATGCCGCTGTTCAAGAACTCCAGGTCCTTGGCCTCGTGCGTGGCGCCCAGCATGTTGGAGTCGGTGGAGTAGGCCTTCTCGGTCGACATCTTGTAGTCGAAGCCGGCGGCCACCATGAACTCCGACATCTCCTTGCGGCCACCGAGTTCATCGATGAACTGCTGGTCCAGCCAGGGCTTGTAGATGCGCAGGGACGGGTTGGTCAGCAGGCCGTAGCGGTAGAAGCGCTCGATGTCGTTGCCCTTGTAGGTGCTGCCATCGCCCCAGATGTGGACATCGTCTTCCTTCATGGCAGCCACCAGCATGGTGCCGGTGACCGCGCGCCCGATGGGCGTGGTGTTGAAGTAGGTGATCCCGGCGGTGCTGATGTGGAAGGCGCCGCTCTGCAGCGCGGCAATGCCCTCGGCCGCGAGTTGCGGGCGGCACTCGATCAGCCGGGCCTTCTGCGCGCCGTAGGCCATGGCCTTGCGCGGAATCTCGTCGTAGTCGGGCTCGTCGGGCTGGCCCAGGTTGGCCGTGTAGGCATAGGGCAGGGCGCCTTTTTGCCGCATCCAGAGCAGGGCTGCACTGGTGTCGAGGCCGCCCGAGAACGCGATACCGACTTTTTCGCCCGTGGGCAGTTGCTGCAGGATGGTGGACATGGCTTTAACCGTAGTGGCAGATGTAGTGGAAGGCTTCGGCAACGCGGATGTCGAAGCTCGATTGCGCGGGGACCTTGAACGCATCGCCGGGGGCTACGCTGACCCATTGGTCCGTGCCGGCCAGTTTGTACTCGCAGCCGCCGGCCACGCATTCCATGATCTCGGAAGCGTCGGTACCGAAGGTGAGGGTGGCGGGCAGCACCACACCCACCGATTTGCGGGTGCCGTCGGGGTAGGTGAGGCTGTGGCTCACACACTTGCCATCGAAATACACGTTGGCCTGGGTCTGGACGGACACGCCGTCGATTTTCTGGGTGGTCATGGGGTGAAGCGCTGCGAACAGGCCGCCACCGGCACGCGGCAGCGGGAAAGTCGGGATCGGGTGGGGTTGAAAAAACAAGGTGCCCAGGGCTGGGCGCAACCCCTTATTTTAGGGGAAGCAGGCGGGCCCACTGCGCCGCATCGAAGCCCACGGTGGTGGTGCCGTCCGGCCATTCCACCACGGGGCGCTTGATGGCGCTGGTGTGGGCCTGCATCAGGCTGCAGGCGCCCGCTTCGGTGGCAGCCTGGGCCTGGGTGGCGGCGTCCAGCCCGCGCCAGGTGGTGCCGCGCCGGTTCACCAGCGCCTCATGGCCGAGCTGGGCACACCACGCCCGCAGCATGCCCTCGCTCAGCCCCTGCTTCTTGAAGTCGTGAAACTGGTGGCTCACGCCGTGTTCGGTGAGCCAGGCGCGCGCTTTCTTCACCGTGTCGCAGTTCGGAATTCCGTAAACCTTGGTCATGCGGGCATTGTGCCGCAAGGCGAAAATACGCCCCATGTCTGAACTCTCTTCCCACCCTGCCTCCAAGCCCGGGTTCCCGGCCGACCTTCCAGCAGACCTTCCGGGCTGGCTGGCCTACGTGGAGCAGTTGCACCCCAAGACCATAGAGCTGGGGCTGGACCGTGTGCGCACCGTGGCCCAGAGGTTGGAGGGCGGCAGCGGGCTGAAGCCGGCTTGCCCCATCGTCACGGTGGCGGGTACCAACGGCAAAGGGTCGACTTGCGCCCTACTGGAATCCATTTACCAGCAAGCTGGCTGGCGCGTCGCGCTCTACACCTCGCCGCACCTGGTGCGGTTCGAGGAACGGGCGCGTTTTCGGGGCGTACCGCTGGAAGCCGAGTTGCTGGTGCCCGCCTTCGCCGAGGTGGAGCGGGCGCGACGGACCAGTCCGGAGGTTGCGCTTACCTATTTCGAGTTCACCACCCTGGCCATCGTGATGGCGCTGGCCCGCCAGCAGCCCGATGTGCTGGTGCTGGAGGTAGGCATGGGCGGGCGGCTGGATGCCGTCAACGTGTTCGATGCCGATTGCGCCGTCATCACCAGCGTGGACCTGGACCACCAGGAGTTTCTGGGCCCCGACCGCGAGACCATAGGCTACGAGAAGGCGGGCGTCATGCGCACCGGCCGCCCGGTGGTGGTGAGTGACCCGCTGCCGCCACAGAGCGTGCTGGACCGCGCGCGGGAAATCGACGCCGACCTGTGGCGCCTGGGTCATGATTTCCACTTTGCCGGTGACCAGCAGCAATGGGGCTGGACCGGGCGCAGCCGCCGTTTCAGCGGGCTGGCTTACCCGGCTTTGCGCGGCGCCAACCAGCTGGTGAACGCGGCCGGCGTGCTGGCGGTGCTGGAGGCCCTGCACCCCCGGCTGCCGGTGACGGCGCAGGCGGTGCGCACTGGCATGGCCATGGTGGAGCTGCCAGGGCGCTTCCAGATCGTGCCCGGCCAGCCGACTCTGGTACTGGACGTGGCCCACAACCCCCATGCGGTGGCGGCCCTCACAGAAAACCTCGACGCCATGGGCTTCTACCCCGTGACCCACGCGGTGTTTGGTGCCATGGCCGACAAGGACCTGGCTGCCATGTTCCAGCGCGTAGGGCCACTGGTGGACCGCTGGTATTTCTGCGACTTGCCCACGGCGCGCGCGGCCACCGCAGCGCAGCTGACCGAGCGCTGGCAGGCGGTAAACCAGCGCCCCGACGCTACCGCGCAGTGCTTCGCGGGCCCCATGGCTGCGCTCGACGCCGCCGTAGCGGCCGCAGACCCGGCTGATAGAATCGTGGTCTTCGGTTCCTTCTACACCGTGGGGGGCATCCTGGAGCACGGCACTCCCCGGCTTTCGGCCAAACATTTGCGGCCTGAAGGCGGTTGACGGCAGCGCCGCTAACCCCTGGAAGACCCCGCAGTTCACGACCCCCACCGACCAGAAACACGGCGCATGTTCAATCTCCGTCCCCGTGGGCAGGGCCCCTCCGGCCCAGCGCAGCCACCCACCATCGAGACGGTACGCCGGCGCGCCCGGCACCGCCTGATTGGTGCCACCGTGCTGGTGGTGGCCGGCATCGTGGGCTTCTCCCTGCTGTTCGATGCACAGCCCCGGCCCGTGCAGGTCGATGTGGCCATAGAGATTCCCTCGCGCACGGAGGCAGCACCGCTGCCTCTGCCTGCGGTGGCCGACAGCAGCGCCTCCCCCTCTGCCTCTGCCGACGAGGCGCGTGTGCCGGCGCCCTCCGACAACGCTGAACCCGGTTCACCCGTGGCCGTGGCCCAGGCCACACCCCAGGCGCTCGCTTCTGCCCCTGTGCCCGCACCAACACCAGCATCCGCACCGGCACCGGCACCGTCGCCCATCGCCTCCAAATCGCCCGTTGCGCCTGTCACGCCCTCGGTTCCGGCTGCGCCGGCCCCGACCCCTGCGCCAGCCGCGCCGCCGGCCCCAGCCACCTCGGCTGCCCCGGCAGCAGCCGCTTCCCCTGTGTCTCCCGCCGCCCCGGCCGCCACCACCGGCGCCCGCCTCGTGGTGCAGGTGGGTGCCTACGCCGATACCCGCCGTGCCCAGGAAGTGCGCAACCGGCTGGAGCGCGCGGGCCTGCGTACCTATGCCCAGGTGGCGCAAACCGCCGACGGTCCGCGCACCCGAGTGCGGATCGGCCCCTTCGATTCCCGGGCCGAGGCCGAGCGCGCGGCCGAACGCGTGAAGGCGCTCGATCTGCCTGCGGTCATCCTCACCCTGTAATGGCGCCAGTAGACATCTTCCTGCTGGTGGTGTTGCTGGTTTCGGTGGCCATTGGCCTGTGGCGCGGGCTGGTGTTCGAGGTGCTGTCGGTGGCTGGCTGGATTGCGGCCTTCTTTCTGGCGCAGTGGTTTGCCGATGACGCAGCCGCAATGCTGCCACTGGGTGACACCGCCGAGCCCTTGCGTTACGCGGCGGGTTTTGTGGTGGTGTTCGTGGCCGTAGCCTTCGGCGCCGGGCTGTTGGCGTGGCTGGTGAAAAAACTCATCGAAGGCGTGGGCCTGCGCCCGGTTGACCGGACCCTGGGCGGCGCCTTTGGCTTGCTGCGTGGCGTGGTCATTTTGCTGGCGGTGGCCGTGTTCGTGCACATGACGCCGCTGAAGGAAGAGCCTGCGTGGCAGGCTTCCGTGGGCGCAGAATGGCTGCTGGCCGGACTTCACACGATCAAGAGCGCCATGCCAGCCCAGCTGGCGCAGTATTTCCCTTAAGGACCTAGCCATGTGCGGAATTGTGGGCGTCGTCAGCCAGACGCCGGTGAACCAGTTGATTTACGACGCGCTGCTGCTGTTGCAGCACCGTGGCCAGGATGCGGCGGGCATCGTCACACAGCTCGACCGCAAGTTTGCCATGCACAAGGCCAAGGGCATGGTGCGCGATGTGTTCCGCACCCGCAACATGCGCGCACTCCCGGGGAACTGCGGCCTCGGTCAGGTGCGCTACCCCACGGCGGGCAATGCCTACAGCGAGGAAGAGGCCCAGCCCTTCTACGTGAACGCGCCGTTTGGCCTGGTCATGGCGCACAACGGCAACCTCACCAACGTGCAGGCCCTGAAACAGGATCTGTTCCAGCTCGACCACCGCCACATCAATACCGAGAGCGATTCCGAGGTGCTGCTCAACGTGTTGGCCCACGAGCTGGAAAAGGCCACGCGCGGCGTACCGCTGCAACCGTCCGATGTGTTTGCCGCCGTGCGCGCCGTGCACCGCCGCATTCGGGGCTCCTACGCGGTGGTGGCCCTGATTGCGGGCCATGGTTTGCTGGCCTTCCGCGACCCTTACGGCATACGGCCGCTGTGCATAGGCCGCAGCCCGGCGGGCGCCAAAGAGAGCAGCGTCATGGTGGCCAGCGAGTCGGTGGCCCTGGAGGGCACCGGCCATGTGCTGGAGCGTGACATTGCGCCCGGTGAAGCCGTGTTCGTGAACCTGGACGGTGAAATCTTCCACGAGCAGTGCGCCGAGAACCCGCAGCTCTTCCCCTGCATTTTCGAGTTCGTGTACCTGGCCCGCCCCGACTCCCAGCTCGACGGAATTTCGGTCTACCAGGCCCGCCTGAACATGGGCGAGACGCTGGCCAAGCGCGTGGTCTCCACCGTGCCGCCGAACGAGATCGACGTGGTCATTCCCATCCCGGAATCGAGCCGCCCCAGCGCCACGCAGCTGGCCCACCTGCTGGGCAAGCCCTACCGCGAAGGCTTCGTGAAGAACCGCTATGTGGGCCGCACCTTCATCATGCCGGGGCAGTCGGTGCGCAAGAAGTCGGTGCGCCAGAAGCTCAACGTCATTGCCAGCGAATTCAAGGGCCGCAACGTGCTGCTGGTGGACGACTCCATCGTGCGCGGCACCACCAGCCGCGAGATTGTGCAGATGGCACGCGACGCAGGGGCCAACAAGGTGTACCTGGCCAGCGCTGCGCCGCCGGTGCGCCATCCCAATGTGTACGGCATCGACATGCCCACCAAGACCGAGTTGGTGGCACACAACCGCACGGTGGAAGAGATCCGCCAGATCATTGGTTGCGATGCGCTCATTTACCAGGACGTGGACGGTATGAAGCGCGCAGTGGGCAGTCTGAGCACGCAGCTCACAGGCTTCGAGGCCTCGTGCTTCGATGGCGTTTACGTGACTGGGGACATCACCTCGGACGACGTAGCGCGCATCAACGGCGAGCGCGTGGGCGGCGCCGAGGAAGACCAGACCGACACCTCCCGCCTGACGCTGCCCAACCCCAGCGGTGCCCAGCAGGAAGCCTGACCATGAGTGACCAACCCGAACAGACACGCCGGGGTATACGCGCCCCGCTGGACCCCGCCACCCTGCACCGCGACACGCTGGCCGTGCGCATGGCGGTGGACAAGAGCCAGTACGGCGAGAACTCCGAATCGCTCTACCTCACCTCCAGCTTCACGCAGCCCGACAGCGAAACCGCTGCGCGCCGCTTTGCCGGCGAGGAAGACGGCTACATCTACTCGCGCTTCACCAACCCCACGGTGGCCAGCATGGAAAAGCGGCTGGCCGCCATGGAGGGCACCGAGGCTTGCATCGGCACGTCCAGCGGCATGTCGGCGGTGTTGCTGCTGTGCATGGGCCTGCTGCGCGCCGGCGACCATGTGGTGTGCTCGCAGTCGGTGTTTGGCTCTACGGTGAAGCTCATCGGCACCGAGATGGCCAAATTCGGGGTGGAGAGCACCTTCGTGTCGCAAACCGATGTGGCCGAATGGCGTTCCGCGTTGCGCCCCAACACGCGCCTGCTGTTTGCCGAAACGCCCACCAACCCCCTGACCGATGTGTGCGACATCCGTGCGCTGGCCGACCTGGCGCACAACGCCGGCGCCTTGCTGGTGGTGGATAACTGCTTCTGTTCTCCTGCCCTGCAGCGCCCGGTGGAATGGGGTGCCGATGTGGTGGTGCACTCCGGCACCAAGTACCTGGACGGGCAGGGCCGCGTGGTGGCTGGCGCCCTGTGCGCCACCGAAGCGCTGGTGCGCGAAAAATTCATCCCCGTCATGCGCAGCGCCGGCATGAGCCTGTCCCCGTTCAACGCCTGGGTGGTCCTGAAGGGCCTGGAAACGCTGGGCATACGCATGGAGGCGCAAAGCCGCCGCGCGCTGGAACTGGCCCAGTGGCTGGAGGCCCACCCGGCCGTGCAGCGTGTGTACTACCCGGGCCTGGCCAGCCACCCGCAGCACGAACTCGCTATGCGCCAGCAAAGCGGGCAGGGCGGGGCGGTGCTGTCTTTCGACGTGAAAGGCAGCGCGACCCAGAGCGACTCCGCCGACCTGCGCCTGCGCGCGCACCACGTGATTGACCATACGCAACTGATGTCCGTCACTGCCAACCTGGGCGACGTGAAAACCATCATCACCCACCCGGCCAGCACCTCGCACGGCCGCCTCACCGATGCGCAGCGCGCCGCTGCCGGCATTGGGCAGGGCCTCATCCGCGTGGCGGTGGGGCTGGAACACCTGGGTGACCTGAAAGCCGACCTGGAGCGTGGCCTGAATACGCTGACCGCCTGAACCTATGCCAAGCACCACGAAAGTACGCACGCGCTTTGCGCCATCGCCCACGGGCTTCATCCACCTGGGCAACATCCGTTCCGCCCTCTACCCGTGGGCGTTCGCGCGCTCGCAGGGCGGGGACTTCATTCTGCGCATCGAGGACACCGACCAGGACCGCTCCACCCAGGCTGCGGTCGATGTGATTCTGGAAGGCATGGCGTGGCTGGGGCTGGACCACGACGAAGGCCCGTTCTACCAGATGCAGCGCATGGACCGCTACAAGGCAGTGCTGGCGCAACTCATAGCCCAGGGCCATGTGTACCCCTGCTACATGAGCGTGGAAGAACTCGATGCGCTGCGCGAACGCCAGATGGCCAGCAAGCAGAAGCCCCGCTACGACGGCACCTGGCGGCCCGAGCCCGGCAAGGTGCTGCCACCGGTGCCCGAAGGTGTGCAGCCTGTATTGCGCTTCAAGAACCCGCAGGGTGGCGTGGTGGCCTGGGACGACAAGGTCAAGGGCCGCATAGAGATTGCCAACGACGAACTCGATGACCTGGTGATTGCCCGCCCGGCCGCGCCCGGCGAGACCGTGGGCACGCCCACCTACAACTTCTGCGTGGTGGTGGACGACATCGACATGGCCATCACCCACGTCATCCGTGGCGACGACCACGTGAACAACACGCCGCGCCAGATCAACATCTTCCGCGCCCTGGGCCACGAGCCGCCGGTGTATGCCCACCTGCCCACCGTGCTCAACGAGCAGGGCGAGAAGATGAGCAAGCGGAACGGCGCCAAGCCCGTGACGCAGTACCGCGACGAAGGTTACCTGCCCGATGCCATGGTGAACTACCTGGCACGCTTGGGTTGGAGCCACGGCGACGACGAAATCTTCAGCCGCGAGCAGTTCCTGCAATGGTTCGATCTGGACCACCTGGGCCGCAGCGCCGCGCAGTTCGACGAAGCCAAGCTGCGCTGGGTGAACGCGCAGCACCTGAAGGCCATGGACAACGAGGCACTGGCCCCGCTGGTGGCTGCGCACCTGAGCCAGCGCGGCTTGCAGCCCGATGCGCGCCTGAGTGCCATCTGCGGCCTGTTCAAGGACCGCTGCGACACCACCGTGGCCCTGGCTGGCTGGGCGCAGGCGTTTTATGCCGATGTGCAGCCCAGCGCCGAAGACCTGGCCCAGCACGTGACCGATGCCGTGAAGCCCGCCATTGCAGCGCTGGCCCAGGCCCTGGCCACGGCCGAGTGGACGGCACAGGGCATCAGCGCAGCCATCAAGGGCGTGCTGGCCGCCCACGGCCTGAAAATGCCGCAACTGGCCATGCCGGTGCGTGTGCTGACCATGGGAACGCCCCAGACGCCGTCGCTCGATGCGCTGCTGGCCCTGCACGAAAGAGAAAAAGTTTTGCAGCGCTTGCAGACCGCCTGAAAAGTTGTCTATAATTTGAGGCTTGCTGCTGCACTGCAAGACGACAAGATGCAATGCAGCTTATAGCAACCCGAGGGGGTATAGCTCAGCTGGGAGAGCGCTTGCATGGCATGCAAGAGGTCAGCGGTTCGATCCCGCTTACCTCCACCAAACGGTTGTTATAATTTAAAGCTTATCTAGGTTTTGACCCTATCGTCTAGAGGCCTAGGACATCACCCTTTCACGGTGAGTACCGGGGTTCGAATCCCCGTAGGGTCGCCACTACCAGGAGCGGTAGTTCAGTTGGTTAGAATACCGGCCTGTCACGCCGGGGGTCGCGGGTTCGAGCCCCGTCCGCTCCGCCAAAACACAAGCCCTTGCAGCAATGCAAGGGCTTTTTGTTTGGCAATGGCGCTTTCAAAACAGCTCAACGCTGTTTTTCAACGTGTCCCGCTCTGGCTTCGCGACCGCCTCTCTCTTCTCCTGCATGCACACCTGATTCCTGCCTTGCTTCTTGGCTCGGTAGACGGCCTGGTCTGCCCGATCAAACGCCTCAGACGGGGTGTCGCCGTCGCAGACCACAGAAAATCCCACGCTGACCGTGACCTGCCCTACCTGGGGGAACTTGAAGGACTCCACGGCTTGGCGCAGGCGTTCAAACGCCGCTTCTGCCTGGTTCTCCTCCTGTGCAATCAACAGGACCACAAATTCCTCTCCACCGAAGCGGTACACGCGGTCTTCGGGCCTGAAAGAGGCGCGGATGATATTGGCCACCAGCAACAGCACTTCATCGCCAATCAGGTGGCCAAAGTTGTCGTTGACTTTCTTGAAAAAGTCGATGTCCACCAGGCCTATCCAGAGGCCTCGCGGCCCCTGGGGCCTGTTGTCCGGGACTGCGCTCAACCCCGGGAACTGGCTGAAGCGCTGTGTTTCCTTGAAAAAAGTGTCTTCAAACGACTTTCTGTTGAGCAAGCCGGTCAGGGTGTCGCGTTCCCCGTAGTCGAGCAGGTTGAGGAAGTTGCAGTAGATCTTGGCAAACGCCTCGATGGTGCGCACGCTGTCGTCTGACCACGGGGACTGGCGCGCCAGCGAGATCAGCACGGTCTGCTGCAGATCGGTCTTGATGGGAACCACCAGACAGTGTTCGCCAGTGGATGCGTCCTGGCCCCGGACGCTTTCCAGCCGCTCCAGGCACAGGGCCAGTTCGCTGTGGTCATTCAACAGCCTGCTGGCCGGCAGCGGTAGCAGCGAGGCCGGGTCGGGAGCGTGAATCGCGGTCGGCGCAACGCTCCGGCTTGCAACGACGATGCCGTGCGGCACGTCCTTCACATGGAACACATTCCATATCTGCACCTGTGTCGCGTGGAACAGTTGCTGCAGCACTTCTGTCATGGCGGACGCGGCCACATCCCGGTCGCGGGACCCGGTGAACTTGGCCACGTTCTGAACTTGTACCAAAACATCGGTCATGGGAAGCCTTGTGAACTTGCAGCAACACGGGGTCTCATTGCGCCAGACTGGTGGCGCGCCTACCAGGCATTTCGGCAGCAATCTACTCGACTTTCTTCGCCCATTCTGTAATCAAATGTAGTGCTAGTGCCGTATCTGGCCTTTACATTTGAGCAATTTACATGCGGTTTATAGCAGTATTGATTTTTTTCGCGCAGAAACCCTGGTGGGTGCAAGGCCGGCCTGCCGCCGGTGCCAGGCCCCCCGAAAGCGCCTAGAGCGAACTGGCCAGCAGGCGCTCCAGCCGTTCTATCCGGTGGCGGTGCGCGGTGGTGATGGCGTAGAAATGCTCCTGCAACTGGGTTGATTGCCCGACCCGCCGCAGAATCCCCTGGCGCAGTTCGTCCTGCACTACCACTTCGGGGAGTACGGTGAGCCAGCCGCTGTCCCGCGCAATGAGGCGCAGCATGGCCATGTCGTCCACCTCGGCGCGCACCCTGGGCTTGACTTCGGCGGCCATGCACAGCGCGTCGAACTGGCCCCGAAGGGCATGGCGCGGACCAGGCAGTGCCAGGTCGAGGCCGTCCAGATCTTCGGGCAGTCTCAGTGTTTGGCCATCCCAGGCATCGGCCGGACCTACCAGCGAAATGGCCTGGCTGCCCAGAAAGCGGCAGTGCAGGTGTCGCTCCGTGTCGCTTGGCACGGCTTCGTTGGCCAGCACCACATCGAGCTGGTGCTGGGTGAGCCGGGTCAGCAGTTCTTGCAGGGTTCCCGACTCCAGCGTCAGCGTCACGGAAGGGTCCGCCAGCAGCGGCCGGATCCAGTTTTCCTGGTAGTTGCGCGACAAGGTGGCCACGCTACCCAGCCTCAGGCGCTCCACGCCCTCACTGCGGCCATGCAGGCGCCCCAGCATTTCCTGTCCCATGCCGAAGATGTTTTCGGAGTAAGTCAGCACCAGTTGCCCGGTTTCGGTCAGTGCCAGACGCCGGCCCTCGCGCACGAACAGCGGCTCGCCCAGCCGGTCCTCCAACTGCCTGATCTGGGCCGACAAGGCCGACTGCGAGGTGTGCAGTTCTTGCGCCGCCCGCGTCAGGTGCCCAGTTCGGGCCACCCGCCAGAAGTAGAACAGGTGGTGGAAGTTGAGCTGCTCGACGTTCATAGTTCTGTTTTAGATATTGATTCGTTCTAATCATTGAATTTTACAGAATACTTGGGCCGCGGCACCATTTCGTCCATCTTTCCATTGCCCGAGATTCCGATGCCCGACCTGACCTTTCTGACCGTTGCCTTCGCGCTGGCACCTGCTGTGCTCATGGCCACTGCGGCCTTGCTGGCACGCACTCCGGGAGCCGATGCGCCCGCATGGCGCTCCTTCCACACGCTGGCCGGTGTGGCCTTGCTGGCCACGCTGGCGGGGCTGGCCGCACTGCTGTGGCTGGGGCCCACCACCGGGGCGCTGTCCCTGGTCGGCCTGGCGCAAAGCCAGCCAGGCGTCTGGCTGGCCGTGCTGGTGCAACTGCTGGGCACGGTGATTGGTGCGTTCTCCGCCCGCTACCTGGAGGGGGAGCGGGCGCAGCGGCGGTATGTGCTGGCGCTGGCGGGTGTGCTGGCTGCGGTTCATGTTCTGCTGCTGGCCAACCACTGGCTGGTGCTGGTGGCCGCCTGGGCGGTGGTGGGGTTGGCCCTGCAGGTACTGCTGTGTTTCTACGCCGACCGGCCCTTTGCCCTGCTGGCGGCGCACAAGAAGCGAATTGCCGACCGGGCCGCCGATGTGCTGTTGCTGGCCGCCGCCGCGATGGCATGGTCCGAGGTAGGCAGTGGCTCTTTCTCCGACCTCCGCATCCACCTGAATGCCCACGGCGCCACCCTGATGCTGCAGGCCAGCGCGGTGTGTCTGGTGCTGGCGGTGATGCTGCGCACGGCCTTGCTGCCCGTGCACGGCTGGCTGATCCAGGTGATGGAAGCGCCCACTCCGGTGTCCGCACTTCTGCATGCGGGCGTGGTGAACCTCGGCGCTTTTGTGCTGATTCTGCTGGCACCGCTGGTGGAGGCCGCCCCGCTGGCGCGTGGTCTGCTGGTGGTCGCAGGTCTTGCCACGGCGGCGCTGGCTGGGCTGGTGATGCTGACCCGGGTGAGTATCAAGGTGCGGCTGGCCTGGTCCACCGTGGCGCAGATGGGCTTCATGCTCATGCAGTGCGGCCTGGGGCTGTACACGCTGGCCCTGCTGCACTTGCTGGGGCACTCGCTGTACAAAGCCCATGCCTTCCTCGCGTCTTCCTCGGCGGTGCGCGACAGCAAGCTGCAAGGTCTGCGCGGCCCCGTCACCGTGGCGCCCCTGAGCCTGCTGGGTGCCCCTCTGGTGGCCGCCGTGGTGGTCTTCGCGGTACACGCCCTGGCCACTGCGCTGGCGCAGTCGGCCAGCCCGCTGTGGCCGTGGTGGTGGGGCGCGCTGCTCGCCCTGGCCTGGGCGCCCCTGCTGTGGCTGTCCGTGCAGAGTAGTGGCGCGGGTTCCGCTGGCAAGACTGCGGGCACCTGGACTGCGCAAGCCGGTGCAGGCCTCGGTCTTGTGGCAGGCCTTTCGGTGTTGGCCTGCCTGGCCCACGCCTTGCCACTCGGTGCAGGCGACGCCTCTGGTGGCGCCGAAGGTCTGGGCCTGCTGGCGCTGGCCGGTATGGCCTGGCTGTACCTGTGTCTGGCGTTGTTGCAGTGGCAGCCCGACACGCTGGAAAACTGGCGCCGCTGGAGCTATGCCGGCTTCTACGTGGACGAGTTCTACACCCGCGTGGCGCTGCGCCTGGCGCCTGGTGCGTGGGCCGCCAGCAGCCTTCCGGCTGTGCCCCATGCGCCCGATGCACAAGCCGATGCCCACCGCATTGCGGTGCCGAAATGAAAGTCTCTGAACCCCTCATGAAAGTCAGCAGCATGGAAACCGTGGACCCCCTCATCGCCGCCCACCGACTCCAGGACGAAGGTGGCCAGACGCCCCCGGCGGCCCTGCGCGAACGCATCGAGCAGGCTTGCGCGCAAGCCTGCCAGGCTATAGCCCCCGCCTGGCCGCTGGACCGCGCCATTGCGGTGAATCCCCACTGGTCGCGCATTGGTATGCCGGTGCGCCGGGTGGCCGCGCGCATGGCCGTGCTGGGTGGCATCCAGGTGTTTCCGGGCCGCGCCTACCTGCAACAGGCCTGGGAAGAGCAGCGCATCACCGCCGAAGATCTGCGCTGTGCCCTGGCCGAGCTGCCCGCCGCACGTGCGGCAGGGCTGGCGCCGGAGCGCTGTGTGAGCGAACTGAAGCAAACGCAGTCTCTGCCCACGTTACCCCTGCTGATCGATGTGCTGGACGACGACCCCCAGCGCCAGAAGCGCCTGTCCTGGCGCAGCGCGGTGACGCACCAGGTCAGCCAGACCTGCGCGGCCTACTTCGACCAGCAGCAGGCGGACTGGCAGCCCCTTCGCCAGCAAGGACTCTACGCCTTCTGGCGCGACACGATCACCCACGACCACGGTATCGGCATGCTCATGGGCCTACCCCATCTGGGGCGCAGCCTGAATGCCCTGCCGCAGACCCGCGAGGAAGCCGAGCAGTGGGTACTGCAACGCCTCGGCCTGCCCGAAACCGTGTGGGCGGACTATCTGGAAGCGGTGCTGCTGACGGTCAATGGCTGGGCGTCGTGGGGCGCCTATCTGGGCTGGCAGGCGCAGCTGGAAGGGGGCACAGACGGCCACCTGCGCGACTTGCTGGCCATCCGTCTGGCCTGGGGCGCCGTGTTGCTGGAGTGCAAGGACAACGCCGCTGCGAGGCGCGCTTTTGCTGCGCTGCAGGCGCAGTGGGGGCAGGCCGCCGAGCGGCTTGAGCAGGCCGAGCAGGCATTGCTCATCGATGAGGTCTGGCAGCGTGCCCTGGAAGTGGGCTACCAGCGCGAACTGGCGCTCAAGCTCGGTATGGCGGCGGGCGCATCGGCCGCGTTGGCGAAGACAGCGTCGACAGCACCGTTCGAGGTGCAGGCGGCCTTTTGTATCGATGTGCGCAGCGAGCGCATGCGCCGTGCGCTGGAGGCCGCCTGGCCCGGTGTGCAGACGCTGGGGTTTGCCGGTTTCTTCGGCTTGCCGGTGGCCTACACCCCGTTGGCGACGGTGGCCCGCCGGCCCCAACTGCCTGGCTTGCTAGCGCCCGCCATTGAGGTGACCGACTGCGTGCTGAGCAACGACGATGACCCAGTGGACTCTGCGGCGCAGGGCGCAGCCGCACAGGCGCGCCAGGAGCGTTTTGCCCAGGGGCGGCCCTGGCAGGCCGCCAGCCGCTGGCCCGGGGCAGCTTTTTCTTTCGTGGAAACCGCAGGTTTCGCCTATCTGGGCAAGGTGGGGCAATGGCTGCGCCCTAAGGCTACGGAACGTGCCCAGGACGATCTGGACGGTGTGCCGGTGCGGCTGCGCCCGCTGTGCCGTCCCGCACTGATGGGACTGGACACCGCGGCCAAAGTGTCGCTGGCGGGCAAGGTGCTGCACGCCATGGGGCTGGAGCAGTACCTCGCGCCTCTGGTCCTCCTGGTGGGCCATGGCAGCCAGAGCGAGAACAATGCCCAGGCTGCCGCGCTGGATTGCGGCGCCTGTTGCGGCCAGACCGGCGAGGTGAACGCGCGCGCGCTGGCCCGGTTGCTCAACGAGGCCGCGGTGCGCGACGGACTGCGCGCCCAGGGGCTGAACATTCCTGCAGCCACCCGCTTTGTGGCCGCGCTGCACAACACCACCACCGACGAGCTGGAAGGTCTGGACCTGGATTTGCTGCCGCCTGAGGCCCAGCGCCGCTGGCAGTCCCTGCAGCCCGTGCTGGCCCAGGCCAGCGACCAGGTGCGCCGCGAACGTGCGCCCAGCCTGGGTGTGGATCCGCTGCTGCCTTTTGCGCCACTGCTGGCCCAACTGCGCCGCCGCGCCAGCGATGGAGCCCAGACCCGGCCCGAATGGGGGTTGGCGGGCAACGCGGCCTTTGTCATCGGGCCACGCCACCGGACCCAGGGTGTGGTGCTGGATGGGCGCAGCTTTCTGCACGACTACGACGCCAGCCAGGACCCCGACGGCAGCGTGCTGGAACTGCTCATGACTGCGCCCATGCTCGTTACCCACTGGATCAACTGGCAGTACCACGCATCCACCTGCGACCCGCAACACCTGGGCAGCGGCAACAAGGTGCTGCACAACGTGGTGGGTGGGCAGATCGGGGTGTTTGAGGGCAACGGCGGAGACCTGCGCATTGGCCTGTCGCGCCAGTCTCTGCACGACGGACAACGCTGGCAGCATGAGCCGTTGCGTCTCACGGTGGTCATTGATGCACCCCAGGCAGCCATAGAGCGGGTCATTGGCGCCCACAGGGTGGTGCGGGATTTGCTGGACCACGGCTGGCTGCACCTGTGGCGCTATGAGGGCGATACCCTTCTGCGCTACACGCCAGAGGGCTGGCTGGCGCTGGACTGGGCCTAGTGCCCGAGCCCGCGGGGTGCTTTGCGCAACAACACGACGTTGGCGCGCGGCACCTCGCAGGCCCAGCCGTGCTGCCGCGCGATGCAGTGGAACGTGTGGGCCCGGTAGAACACCACGTGGGTAGGGTCGCGCCGGTAGTGCCACCGTTCAAACGCGGCATCGCTCGTCTGGAAGGTGGTCATGATGCCCAACCAGCCTCCCGGCTTGAGGAGTTGGTTCAGCCGCCCAAACTCCTCGAAGGGCCGATGGAAGTGCTCCACCACCTCGGTGCAGGTGATGAAGTCGTACTGCAGGCCCAACGCGCCGGGCTGCGGGAAGAACAACGGGTCGTAGAGCGCCATCGGGTGGCCAGCCTCGGTCAGCATGGCAGCCAGAGCAGGCCCTGGCCCACATCCGTAGTCCAGGCCGCAAGCGCCCGGCGGCAGTTTTTCCAGCAAGGGCGACAGAAGCCGCTTCAGGAAATGGCGGTAGCCTTTGTCGTCCGTCTGGTTCTGGTGGAGTTGGTACTCCGCCTGTTCCTGCGCACGTGTGGGGCGCTGTGCGGGGTCCAGAAAGGTGGCCTCGCACAGGCTGCAGCGCCAGTACTGGCGTTGCGCCACCGCCAGCAAGGGCGCCACATCTGGCGTAAGGCAGACCGGACAGGGCGGAGGGTGTGGGCTGGAAGGGGAGGTGCCTGGCATGGGAGGTGCAGGAAAAGGCAGTGCCATGTGGCTGTGGTCAGGCTCGATGCTACAGCCTGCAAGGCAGCGTCATCCGTGGCACCATGACTTCTTCTTTGGCCTGTCTTATGTCTGTGAATCCTCTCCCTCCTGCCTGGCGCGACCGCCTGGACCGCCGCCTGGGCCTGTGGCGGTCATTGTTGATTTACCACGGCATTCCCTGGCGGGGTGCGCAGTTGCGCCGCTTCTACCGCCGTTTTGTGCCCGATGGTGGCCTGGCTTTCGACGTCGGAGCGCACACGGGCAACCGGCTCGAGACCTTTCTGGCACTGGGTGCGCGGGTGGTGGCGGTGGAACCACAACCGGAGCTGGTGGCGCTGTTGCGGCGCCGCTTTGGCCCGCGGCCCGATGTGCAGATATGGGCTGGGGCGCTGGGCCGGGAGCCCGGAGAGGCCACGTTGATGAACAGCCCGCGAACGCCTACGGTGGCCACGCTCTCCAGCGACTTCGTTGACCGTGCCGGCGCCACGGCGGCCTTCCGCGGCGTGCAGTGGCGACCAGGCCCCACGGTCCCGGTCACCACTCTCGATGTCTTGATCGCGCAGCACGGCGTGCCCGACTTCGTCAAGATCGATGTCGAAGGTTTCGAGCTGCAGGTGTTGCAGGGCCTGAGCCAGCCATTGACAGCACTTTCCTTCGAGTTCGTGCCCGCTGTGCGGGACGTGGCCCTGGCCTGCATCGACCGGCTGGAGCAACTGGCCGGGCCGGGGCGTTATCGCTATGCGGTCTCGCTGGGGGAGCAACTCCGGCTGCGGCAGCCCCAGGGCGAAAGCGCCGAAACCATGCGGCAATGGCTACAGGCGTGGCCAGCGGGTGCTTCTTCGGGGGACATCCACGCCTGGCTGCCCCGTTGACGGCCGTCCACAGCTGCCTTACTTCAGTACTTCGCTGCGCGTGTCAAAGGCGTCCAGCAGCATTTGCGTGAGCCCATGCATGGAGCCCAGCGCGCCTTCCTCTGGCAGGAGACCAGACACAAAGCCCATGGCCCTGAGTCGCTGCAGCAGGGCGGTGGGCGCGCCAATCACGTGCACCGGAACATCCCAGGAAGCGTCCTGCCCGTTGAGCATGCCGGGTGGCTGATGGTCCCCTACCACGATCAGCAGCAATTGCGCCGTGGCCGGGTGGTCGAGGTAACTGGCTAGCCAGTCGAACTGGTCGCTGATGCTGCGCAGGTAGGGCACCACCGCCTGACCCGGTGTGGGGGGTGCGGCCAGCGCGGTGGCCAGCTGGTCGCCGGTATAGGCGTTGGGGGCCAGGGCCTGGTGGGTATCGGGCAGCAGCGGCGGCAGTGGATGGAAGGGCGCGTGCGACGTGATGGTGGGAAACACCGCAAACACTGGCGGCCGTGCACCCGCGGTGCGGCTTAACTCCTGCTGGTGCAGCGCAGCCATGGAAGCCTGGTCTGGAATTCGCCAATAGCCGAAGTCTGGCCCCTGGTAGCCGATGCCCGCATCGTCGGCCACGCGGTCAAAGCCGTAGAAAGAGCCCTCCGGCCAGGGCCGTTTGATGCCCGGCATCCAGCCTACCGTGCGGTAGCCGTGCGCCGCAAAGTGCGAGACCAGGGAAGGCCGCTGGCTGGTGAGCAGCAGGTTGTAATGGGCGGGGTCCGATGTGTCGACCCCGGACAGCAGGCTGGCGTGGGACAGCCACGAAGCTCCGCCAAAGGTGGCGGCCCGAACCCGCCCCGAGACCACTTCACGGCCATTGCGCAGGAGTGCTTCTTGCAGCCGCTCACGGGCCGGGGCGAGGATGGCGCGGTGGGCGTCGTCGTCGAGGGTGATGGCGCCGTAGGACTCGGCAAACAGCAGCACCACGTCCAGCGGACCCTCGTCGGTCTGCAGCGCACTGAGGTCGGTGTCGAACGCGGGGCTGGGGCTCAGAACATCCTCGTTGCGGCTGGGTAGCAGTGCCTGAGACAGCAGCACTCCTTGCCTCAACACCGTAGGCAGAACCGGCGAGGCAAAGTGTGGGCGGACGTCCCACACCGGCGGCAGGTGTGCCGCGTAGCCCAGCAGCGCCAGGCCCACGGCGGTCCATACCCAGCGCCGCGAGCGCGCTTGCCGCAGCGCAGGTGTGAGGGCGGCCAGCGCGGCCCGGGCCATGACCCCCAGTACCAGCAAACCCAGCACCAGCGCCAGGAGCAAGCCCGCCAGTTGCCACCAGGGCCATGAGCCTGCCAGCACTTTGGCCAGCTCATACGCATGTCGGCCGTCCCAGTAAAGGTGCAGCGGGCGGCCCATCACGGCAGGCGCAGTCACGTTCACATAGCGCAGTACCACCAGCAAGACGCAGCCCGCGGCCCACCAGAACGCGGCGCGTGCCGTGAGGGCGCCATACCGGCCGACCCAGAGAGCCAGAAGGCCAACAAACAGGCAAGCCTCCAGAGAAAGCCTGGGGGCGAAAGCCACGCCCATGCCTGGCCAGTGGTTGTCGAAAGTCAG
>Ga0075154_10000622_pt1 | contig 29080 bp, 21 predicted proteins | sample JI71714BDNA_FD_70965 | JGI IMG/M metagenome (GOLD analysis project Ga0075154, IMG submission 70965) | Wastewater effluent complex algal communities from Wisconsin, to seasonally profile nutrient transformation and Carbon sequestration -... | ecosystem: Engineered > WWTP > Effluent > Algae...
CTTCTTTGCTTGTTATCGGAACTGTTGCCTTTGATAATCTGGAAACTCCATTCGGAAAAGCCGAACGAATTGTGGGCGGCGCAGCTACCTACGCCAGCCTCGCGGCCTCTAATTTCACTCCGTACGTAAATATCGTTTCGGTGGTGGGTGATGATTTTCCAAGCTCTTTCCTTGAAACGTTCAAAAAACACAAAATAAACACCGAAGGATTACAAGTAAAAGCGGGTGAAAAATCCTTCTTCTGGTCGGGCAGGTACCACAACGACATGAATACGCGCGACACCCTGGACACCCAACTCAACGTACTGGCTAATTTTGACCCGGTTGTTCCGGAAGCATACCGCAGCTGCGAATACCTTTTATTAGGTAACCTGATGCCGAAACTGCAACTTCGGGTTTTAGAGCAGATGGCCGTGCGCCCCAAACTGGTAGTGATGGACACCATGAATTTTTGGATGGAAACGGCCCTCGATGACCTACTCCTCGTGTTAAAGCAAGTGGATGTGTTAACCATCAACGACGAAGAGGCCCGTTTACTCTCGGGTGAATATTCGCTGGTGAAGGCCGCCAAAAAAATTCTCAGCATGGGCCCTGATTACCTTATTATCAAAAAAGGCGAAAACGGGGCACTTCTTTTCCGCGAAAACAAAGTGTTTTTTGCTCCCGCCCTTCCGCTCGAAGAAGTTTTTGACCCAACTGGCGCCGGCGACAGCTTTGCGGGCGGTTTTATCGGATACATGGCCGCAACAGACGACATTTCGTTCGACAACATGCGCCGGGCAATTATCTACGGGTCGGCCATGGCTTCATTTACGGTTGAAAAATTCGGCACTGAACGCCTCATCAACATTGCAGAATCAGAAATAGAAAGCCGTATACAGGCATTTGTTAACCTTATGCAGGTTGATATGGTTCTGGCCTAAAAACGGGTTCAAATGGCAACCGGGAACCCAATTTAGACTAAAGCGTTGAACTTTTCGTTAATATCTTCGTACTATAGTAGTCTTTAAGCAGAATTCCCAATATGTCCGCATATCATCAACTGATTCAAAAACTGGATGAATTCATCCGTAAGTATTATAAAAACCAGGTCATTAAGGGCCTGATTTATACGCTTGCGCTTGGTTTTTCCCTGTTTCTTGCCGTTACCGCGCTGGAGTATTTCGGGCGATTTTCAACACCCATCCGGGCATTTTTATTCTTCGGGTTTGCCGCAGCCTGTGTATTTATTTTGGCAAAGTATATTTTGGTGCCGATATCCAAACTGTTTAAAATCGGAAAAACCATCAGCCATGAGCAGGCCGCCGAAATTGTGGGCAAACATTTCGGCGAAGTAAAAGATAAGCTGCTCAATACCCTTCAGTTACATAAACTGGCCGAGTCGGCGGGTCAATCAGAAATGCTGGAAGCGGCCATTGCCCAAAAAACCGCCGAACTGAAACCCATTCCTTTTGTAAATGCCATTAACCTGGGCGAAAACAAGAAATACCTAAAGTATGCAGCCATTCCTACGGCCTTGTTTTTGTTTGTATTGTTTGCCGCCCCGAGTATAATTACCGATGGAACCAAACGCATTGTAAACTACGGACAGGAATTTAAGCCAGAAGCCCCCTATTTAGTTACGCTTTTAAATAAAGACCTGAGCGCAGCCGAACAAGAAGATTTTGAAATCCAGATCAGCCTTTCGGGAAAAGAAATTCCCCAAAACGTATATGTTGAGTATGAAGGTGCGCGGTTCCGGATGAATGCCAGCGGTAAAACAAATTTCAGCCATACCGTAAAAAAAGTATCCAAAAGCTTCAACTTCAAAATATTTGCCGATGGTTTCTATACCGATGATTATGCGGTATCCGTGGTTCCGAAACCCAGTTTGGCCGGATTAAAAATTAGGCTCGAATATCCGGCATACCTCAATAAACCCGGCGAAGTGCTTACGGGTACGGGCGATATGACTATCCCCGAAGGAACGCGCGTAAACTGGACCATGAACACCCGCAACACGGATCAGCTTCTTTTGCTGCTGCCCGATTCTGTTTACACGCTTTCGCCGAAGGAAAATAAAGTAAGTTTTTCACAAAAAATACGGCAAACTCTCTCCTACTCGCTTACGGGGCGAAACTCATTCATGAATGCCAGCGATACCAACCGCTACCTGATTACCGTAATTCCGGATGAATATCCGAGCATTGCCGTTGAAGAGTCAAAAGACAGCCTTTCGCGAAGCATGTTTTATTTTAAGGGCGAAATTGCGGATGATTACGGGTTTAAAGGGCTTACTTTCCATTACCGAAAACAAAAACCGGGTGATTCTGACAAAGAAGGCTCATACACCGTAAAACCCCTTGGTGCTGCAGCCGGACAAAACCGTCAGGTGTTTTTTCATGCCTTTAATTTTAGTGAAACAAACCCCGAGCCGGGCGATGAGGTTATTTACTTCTTTACGGTTTATGATAACGATGGCGTAAACGGCAGTAAATCGGCCCGTACGGCAAAAAGGGTGTTCCGAGTCCCTACAGAAGAAGAACTGGCCCTGGAATCACAAAAATCTTCCGAAAGCATCAAAAGTGAGCTGAGCGAAAGCATAACGAAAGCCGAAAAGATCAGAAAAGAATCGATGGACCTAAATAAAAGCCTGCTCCAAAAGAAAACGATGGACTGGCAAGACCGGAAAAAAATTGAGGATCTACTAAAAAAACAGCGTGATCTTGAAAAGCAGATAGAAGAACTAAAAAAGGAAAACGAAAAGAAAAATCTGCAGAAAAACGAGTTCAAAAAGCCCGATGAAGAAAAGCTGGCCAAGCAGAAAGAAATGGAAAAACTGCTTGAAGAGCTTATGAATGAAGAGCTCCAAAAGCTGATGGAAAAGCTTGAAAAGTTGATGCAGGAGCAGGATAAAAACAAAATTCAGGATCAGCTGAAGGATATGCAGTATAACAACGAAGACCTGCAAAAACAACTGGAGCGAACCCTGGAGCTGTTCAAGCAGATGGAGTTTGACATGAAACTGGATGAAACCATCGAAAAACTGGATAAGCTGGCCAAAGAACAAAAAGACCTGGCCAAAGAAACCGCACAGGAAAAAGGAAAAGATGAGAAAAAGGCCGATGAGCTGAAAAAACAACAGGAAGAGCTCAACAAAAAATTTGATGAGGTTCGCAAAGACATGGACGAACTACAGAAAAAAAATGATGAACTGGAAAGTAAACGCGAAGAACTAAAAGATACCGAAGCTCAGGAAAAAGACATTCAACAGGAGCAGGAAAAGGCTTCGGAACAGATGGAGCAAAAGGAAAATAAAAAAGCATCTGAAAGCCAGCAGAAGGCCGGCGAAAAAATGGAGCAAATGAGTGAAGACCTCAAGCAGATGCAACAAGAAATGGAACAAAATCAGGAAACAGAAGACTTAGAAGCCCTCCGTCGAATTCTGGATAACCTGATACAGCTCTCTTTTGACCAGGAAGATTTGATGGAAACCATACGGAAAACGAATCCGAATTCGCCTAAATACAAAGAACTGGCCCAGGTTCAGCGTAAGCTGAAAGACGACAGCAAAATTATTGAAGACAGTTTGTTTGCCCTGAGTAAACGTGTTCCGGAAATCCAGGCAACCGTAAACCAAGAAATTGCCGACATCAAACGGAATATGGACGAAGCGGTAAGTAACCTCAGTGACCGCGAAACACCCACTGCGCTCACCCGCCAGCAGTATTCCATGACCTCGATCAATAACCTGGCCCTTATGCTTTCAGAAGCTATTGAAAATGCACAGCAGCAGCAGCAAATGAAGATGAAGGGAAACAAAGCCTGCAAAAAACCCGGAAGCGGCACACCAAGCCCCGGCGAAATGAAAAAAATGCAGGAGGCACAAAAGAAACTAAGCGAGCAGATGAAAAAAATGGCCGAAAAAATGCAGGGCAAACAAGGCGAAGGCCAGAAACCGGGCGATATGAAAAAACCCGGCGAAAAAGGATCTAACGGCGAGCTAAGTAAAGAGTTTGCAGAAATGGCGGCCGAGCAGGAAATGATTCGGAAAAAAATGCAGGAAATGGCCGATAAGATGGGGGATATGCAGGGTAAAAAAATGATGCAGGAGATGATCCAAAAAATGGAGGAAAACGAAACAGACCTCTATAACAAGCGCATTAATTCACAAACCATGATGCGCCAAAAGGATATTGAAATACGCATGTTGGAATCAGAAAAGGCCCTCCGTGAGCAGGAAACCGATGAACAGCGGGAGTCCAAAGAGGGTAATATTCCGCCCATAAATGCAGACCAGTACAAACAGTATCTGCGCATGAAAGAAAAGCAAACCGAGCTGCTGCGAACCGTTCCTCCTGCATTGAAGCCATATTACAGACAAAAAGTTTCAGAATTTTTTAATAAACTGTAACCTTCGGGATTAAAGTTTCGTTAAAAAGCGGGTATGAATTAAAAGCGTTACTCTTCCCCAATCAGAAACTCATGCAAACTGAACAAATGAACTCGCTTGTTTTCTCATCAGAAATTAAAAATGTAAGCCATGTTGAAGAGCTTGTTTCAGAAGCGGTTTCGGCAGGCGGAATCTGTGAAGAAAACTATGGAAAAATCCTAATCGCACTTACTGAAGCCGTAAACAATGCAATATTACACGGCAATGGTCAGGATCCCGAAAAAAAGGTATCTGTTTCATACGAAACCACACAGGATAACCAAATGCTGTTTTTTAACATAAAAGACCAGGGCTGCGGTTTTAATCCCAACGACATCCCCGATCCTACTGACCCCGACAATTTGGAAAAACCAAACGGCCGGGGTGTTTTTTTGATGAAAAACCTGGCCGATACCTGCGAATTCTTAAATTCGGGCTGTGAAGTCAGACTTGGATTTAAAATTGAGCCGGAAAGTAATGCCTGAAGCCGCCATCGGATTTACGAACGCCGATATTTCATTTTCTCTCAAAGACCGTAAAAAACTTAGAAAATGGCTCGCCGATACTGCTGCGGGGCGTAGCTTTAACATTACCGATATACAGTACGTTTTCTGCTCGGACGAGTTTCTGCTCGATATCAACCGTAATTTTTTACAACACGATTATTTCACGGATATCATCACATTTGATTTGAGTGAAAAAAAGACAGACCTTTGCGGCGAAATTTACATCAGCATTCCGCGGGTAAAAGAAAATGCCAAAACCTACGGCAACACTTTTTATGCGGAACTTCACCGGGTGATGGTTCACGGCATTTTGCACCTTTGCGGCTTAAAAGACAAAACGGCCAAACAGGAAAAAGAAATGCGGAACGCCGAAGATGAAGCCCTGCTGAGAAGAAATTTTTAGGCACATGGAAATTTTTTTGCTCATTCTAGCATTTGTATTGATTATAACCGGAATTATTGGCTCCGTGGTGCCAGTAATGCCCGGGCCGCCAATTGCTTTTGCTGGAATTATTAGCCTTCATTTTGCAGGACCTGAATATAGCGTTTCTACATTCCTTCTTGTGATATTAGGGTTTATTACCCTGGTTATTTCTTTGCTGGATTATATGCTCCCGGTATGGGGCACAAGTTATTTTGGCGGTAGTAAATACGGCAATTGGGGAAGCACAATCGGCTTAATCATCGGTATTTTTACATCCTGGCTGGGGCCCTGGGGAATAATTCTGGGGCCGTTTTTGGGTGCGTTTATCGGCGAACTTATCTACGGACAAAGTACGGGCGCTGCTCTCAAATCGGCCTTTGGGTCGTTTTTGGGCTTTCTTGGGGGTACTTTCATGAAAATCATGTCGAGCCTGATTATGCTGTTTGTGTATCTTTTTTATCTGATCAAAGGATTAATTTAAAATGTTCCCCGTGGAACATCTGAAAATATATGTTGAAGAATTACGATGTAATAGTGGTTGGTGCCGGGCATGCCGGAAATGAAGCCGCGGCCGCAGCGGCTAATTTGGGTTCAAAGGTGCTGCTGATTACCATGGACATGAATAAAATTGGCCAAATGTCATGCAACCCGGCAATGGGAGGTGTGGCCAAGGGCCAGATTGTGCGTGAAATTGATGCCATTGGCGGTTACAGTGGAATCATATCCGACAAAACGGCTATTCAATTCCGTATGCTAAACCGGTCGAAAGGGCCGGCCATGTGGAGTCCGCGAACCCAGAACGACCGAGCACGGTTTACCGAAGAGTGGCGGATTATGTTGGAAAACACACCCAATGTGGATTTCTGGCAAGACAGCGTAAACGGTTTACTTGTAAAAGACAAACGTGTTTACGGAGTAGTTACCTCTTTGGGTATTGAATTTCACGCCAAGGCTGTCGTTTTAACCAACGGTACGTTTTTAAATGGAATCATACACATTGGCGAAAAACAGTTGAGCGGAGGAAGGGCAGGAGAGAAGGCCTCAACAGGAATCACCGAACAGCTTATTCAGCTTGGTTTTGAATCGGGCCGGATGAAAACCGGAACGCCTCCGCGTATTGACGGGCGATCGCTTAACTTCAAGGTAATGGAAGAACAGCCCGGTGATGAAAATCCAGATAAGTTTTCATATTCGGATATTCCGGCGGTGGAAAACCAGATTCCCTGTCATATTACGTATACAAACGAAAAAGTTCACGAAGTTTTAAAAACCGGCTTTGACAAATCACCTATGTTTAATGGGCGTATCCAGGGTTTGGGCCCACGTTACTGTCCGAGTATTGAAGATAAGATTAACCGTTTTGCCGATAAAACCGAACATCAGCTTTTTGTAGAGCCGGAGGGGAGAACCACGGTTGAAATTTATGTAAACGGATTTTCATCGAGTCTTCCTGAAGATGTGCAATACAAGGCGCTCAAACTTATTCCGGGTTTTGAAAACTGTAAAATGTTCAGACCTGGTTATGCAATCGAGTACGATTATTTCCCACCGGTACAGCTCACCCATACTTTAGAAACAAAGTTGGTAGAGAATCTTTATTTCGCAGGGCAAATTAATGGCACAACGGGTTACGAGGAAGCGGCCTGTCAAGGTTTGATGGCCGGAATTAATGCGCACCTAAAAATTAATGAGCAAAACCCTTTTATACTGGGCCGCGACGATGCGTACATCGGGGTATTGATTGATGATTTGATTAATAAAGGCACGGATGAACCATACAGAATGTTTACCTCCCGGGCAGAGTATAGAATTCTATTACGTCAGGATAACGCCGACTTAAGACTAACTGAAAAGGCATACCAAATGGGTTTGGCCAACGAAGAGCGATATCAGCGTATGCTCAGAAAGAAAGAACTTTCTGAAAAGTTGGTGAAAGAAATAAAAAAACACAGTGTTGAACCAGCCTTACTAAATGCCTATCTCGTATCCTTAGGTTCTGCCGAAATGAAACAAAAAATGAAATTGGACAGTCTAATTTCAAGGCCATTCGTTACTCTTCCAGGTTTACTTCAATTTGATGAAATCAATGCCTTAACGGCAGAGATACAGGGCGACCAAAGACGGGAAATTATAGAACAGGCTGAAATCAGTATTAAATATGAGGGCTACATTGTTCGTGAAAGAGAAATGGCCAATAAAATGAACCGTCTGGAAGATATTAAACTCTATCCAAATTTTGACTATATGAGTATAGGCAGTTTGTCAATTGAGGCTCGTCATAAACTTTCGAAAATTAAACCGCTTACACTTGGTCAGGCCTCTCGAATCAGCGGGGTATCTCCAGCCGATATATCCGTATTGATGGTACATTTAGGTAGATAGTTTTGGGCTTTAAAAATTAGGAAAATAATAATTTGGATCAGCTAAGTAAAGCTTAGCCTAAACTAAATAAAATGACGGGATAGCCTATTAACAAAGGCACATTGATATTACAAAGGGGTATTGTTCCACGTGGAACAATACCCTTTGTTTATTATTTAACGTTCACCCGAACACCCTCCGATTGATAGGTAAATTCGGGAGCATACATACATTGTATTTGAGTGATTCCATTCGAAAAGTCGCCACGATGGGTCACTCTTGATGGATATTCAAATATATATGTTCCACGTGGAACATATGAGATAAAGAAATGGGTAGCCACATCACGGGTGCTTTCATAATAGCCCAATCCCTGTTGATATTTATAGGAAGACAATACATTCTCAGGTTCGAGGCCAGAAGCGCGCATGTCTTTCAAATGAACATATTCCATCGGCCGGTCCGAAACCAAAATAATCCGAGATATAATCCGGTCACCCGTTTCAAGACGTGTTTGATCCGTAATTTCAACCAATTGAATACCCTTGTCTGTTTTTACCTCTTTGAACAGTTTCTTTGAAACCATAAGCGGGTTTTCAATACTTGGTTTTGTAACCTTGTCCATTTGTTCAAAATACTGCCAATACATCGCTCCCCATCCGGGGCCAACGGTCTTCTTCGTAATAGAAATCTGAGCCATTTCTGGCTTGATATCAGAACCGTAAAAATCAGTCTTAAAATATCCCGTACCCGATTCTGTTTTTGTTGGTAATACAAACGGAATCTCCGCGTTTTTTCCAAAAGCTATTTCTATACCAGGTTCGGTCAGTAAATAATCCGTGCCCTGTAATAATAAAGCATAAATGGCATCAGCGGTTGCTTTGGTAGTTTTCCAATCGTTTGTTTGTTTATTCTTTAATAACCAACGACGCATTTTGTCTATAGATTCCTGGTCATCGTTTACTTCATCAAATGCCTCTATAAGCAAAGCCATCGTTTCAATAGGAGCATTATACCAATAGTAGCCGCCTTGTAACATCCCTTTCCAATACATACCCAATTCTTCATTATAAATAGAACGGTCTTTCAATGAAGCCAGAATCTGTTTTGATACCGCCGTGTTTTTGTTTCTGTGCATGGCGATAGCCAACATGCCCATTCCATAATCATCTTTTTTATTCCAATACTTGGCTGCCTGTAATTTATAATATTCCACTTCCTTCGAAACACTTTCGTCAACGGGTATGTCTAAAAAGAATGATCGTGTGTATAAATAATGCATCTGTAAATAACCCAAATGATCATCATTCAAATTTGCCTTATACTTTACTAAATAAGCATAATCTTCGGCAATGCGTTGATCTAAATACAGTATGGCCTTGTGAATGTCTTTTCTGTATTTACCTTCATTCTCGGTTATCTCTAGTTTGCGCATTTTTCCAAAACCGGCCAGTATGTGCTGGGTAATATAACGGTCATCCTTTCCTCCGGCAAACCAAGGAAAGCCACCGTTGGGGGTTTGCATCATAAATAATTTTCGCTCGGCAGATGCAAGCTCCTGCTTCATCGTATTTATATCAAAAAGAATGGACATGCGGTGCATACGTTCCGTTTGATTTTTTGCATCCCTAACCCAGGGCGTTTCCTCCAGTAAAATATTCTTCAGTTCCTCATTTTTTTCAAGTTTACTTTGAAGCGCGGATGGCTCATAATTCTTCCAAGAATCAAAAACTGCTTTTATTTTCGGATCTGAATTGGCAATATGCGAAGCAATGCTATTGGCATAAAGACGGCTGAACGTTTGCTCGGCACATTCATACGGATACTCCATCAAATAGGGAAGCGACTGAACCGCATACCAGGCCGGATTGGATGTAAATTCCAAACTCAGTTTATGATTTTTTCGCGTAGGGGAGTTTGTCAATAATTTAGGCAAGCTGAAACTTTTTTGGTCTTTGCCATTAACCCAAAGGGGAACCGTCTCGGTAACCAGCATTCTGTTTGTTAAAATAGGAATAACATTTTCTTCCCCATCCGAATAATCGGCACAAATGGCCTTAACCGTATATTTTACGAGATTCGTTTCTACGGGAATTTTTATTTTCCATTCCACAGGAACAGATTGTCCAGGTTTTACGGTAAAACGTGTTTTTTCGTTACTAAGTCCAAATTTGCTTGCCAACGTAAAATCGGTAACCGGATCTTTTAATTCCAAAATGGCATCACCCGATAATTCTTTTTGGGTGAGGTTAGTCACCTTGGCCGTAAAAATCAATTCATCGCCCTCACGCAAAAAACGGGGGGCAAATGTATTAATCATCAATTCCTTTTGGGTAATCACTTCCTGGCTGAGTATTCCCGTTTTTAAGCTACGCGTGTGCGCAAGCGCCATAAACTTCCATCTGGTTAATGATTCAGGCATAGTAAACGAAAACAAAGCATTGCCGTTTTCATCGGTTTTTATTTGCGGAAAAAAGAACGCAGTTTCGTTAAAATTAGACCGTGCCTTTGTACCCTGCGTTTTACTGCTCTGGTCCGTGTTGTCATTATCTGCTTCATCCGTAATTATGGTTTGTTCTTGCTGTGCGCTTCCGGTAAGCACATCTTTCTTATCCGCTGCCTTATTTTTACCTTCTCCAGGTTTTTCGGTTCTTTCCATTTCTTCTGAAGCCGCCACCGGTGCTGGCATTCCTGCGGATTCCATTAACATATCGGACCGATAATAACCACCCCTGCCGTAAGAACGGAAATAATATCCAAACCAGTTTAGATGCTCATATTCCGGAAATACATAATCCGGATAGGATTCATATTCATAACGCAAAGGGGCACCATGGGCAATTTGTCCTAAACCGCTGTTCCAGTTATATATACCATACCGGTAATTCCATAAATTTAGGAACCAGCCATGCGGAACAAAGGCATCCAACGAAGCATCATACATACCCAACAGCAGTTCTGCCGTCTCCTTTTCACCTAATAGGGCCGATACGTTCAGTTTCCATTCTTCTTTACTTCCGGGTAACATCTTATCCCTGAATGTTTCTAATTTCAGCGAAAGCTGCTTATTTGTGTATGGAACAGAAAGCGTTTTGCTTGTTATATGCGAACGATTATCCACCACGGTGCTGAAATGAATTTGAATATTTCCGCGGTAATCTTCAATAACAGGAATACTCAGTATTTTCTGCTCTTTATTCAAATCAACCCATTCCTTTTTGATAATTTTTCCACGGTGTTCAATTTCAAATAAAACCCTGATTTTTTTTGCACTCATTATTAAAAATTGTGCATTCTCACCTGGCTCGGCAGAAGATTGTAATTCGTATATTTTCATATACTCCGAAAGGGGAGATACATTTTCTTTTTCATCGTACAAGGTGAAAAAATGTACACTTTTAATTTCCTTACCCTTTGGATCAATTGCGGTTAAAACCACGCGGTACTGACCCGTAGTCCAATCTGTTTTCATTTCAGGAATAAAGCCGAGCGTATCTGCCGTATTAAATGTTTTGTTATATACCGTTGATTCAGCAGATAATAAAAGCAAATCATACTGCTTTGAATACTGATCTAAAGGAAACTTTTTACGGTATTCTTCCTCAGAAAAAAGTTGGATATCGGTTTCTGACCATGGTTTAGTGCGGTACATTGGCCTGTTTTTTGAAAGGCGCTCTATCTTTACATGAACGGGCATTTTTTGAGCTTCTCCGTTTAAGTTATTTACCCCGATGAACCAAGCCTTTTTATTCCCAGATTTTACCAATTCAGGAATTTGGTTATTAAACTGTATAGTCTTATACCCAGCAATTATGCTTTGTTCGGCGGTTCGCGTTTCACCGGCATCATCCGTAACCTCTGCTGAAATACGATAAGTGAATGTTGGATCTGAACTTTCGGAAACTGAACGATCAGGAATGGCCGGAAAACTTATATAAAAATCTCCATTCTCATCTGTAACAGTGGTTCCAAAATTTAATTCCTGTTCTTCGGATGTTCCGTATCCAGGCCACCATCTGCACCAATCCGGATAATTGGCCGTACGATAAACACGATAGGCAACCTTGGCATTTGTTATATTAAAACCCGCCAAGGCTTTGGCATTACATTTTACCTTCACCAAATCATTTACGCGGTAAACTTCTTTTGGTTTTTCAATGTTCACTTCAAATTTTGGCCGTTTGTATTCCTCAACCTGAATATTTACGGAACCTTGCTGATTATCGGAAAGCGTATAGGAACCCGTGGCTAAGCCCATGGGTATTACAAAAGAACCATTAAACGAACCAAATTCGTTGGTTTTAAGCGTTAAAATGGAAATTTGCTGATAATTGGCATCCCTAAACAATACTGAAACGTTAGTAGAAGTAATCAGACTGCGCTGTTCGCCTTTATTCAATATTTTAATACCCTTAAAATAAACGGTCTGGCCAGGACGGTAAATGGCCCGGTCGGTAAAAAAGTGAGTTACGATTCGTTCCCGCTCGTTTTCGTTATATTTATAAAGACCAATATGGTTATCCGACGCTACAAAATCATCAGCAGTTTTAATGGTAAACGTATAATCTAAATAATTGCTTGATGAAACCTCGTAGCGGACATAACCCTCATTATCTGATTTCAATGTTGCCGCATTTTCAAGTTTATTTGTACGGCTGGCATAATCATAACGACGCTGCCAAAGTTTAACTTCGGCATTTTTAACCGGTACCCCGGTTGAACGATCCAACACATACATTTCTAATGTTCCTTTGGCATAAGGCGAACGATTGATAAAAGATAAATTACTTACAAAAAAGCTGGAATAAAAAGGCTTACTATTCTCAGAAAAATCATTTTGGTGATTTAGCATAAGTACATAAAAACCTTTTTTTAGGGCAGGTATTTCCATTTCTGCCGAATGCTGATGATAAAAGCCATCATCCGGTACCTTTTGCGACCATGTTTTTAGTACTGTTTTTTTGCTTAACCAATCAGCCAATACCGTTTCTGATTTTGAAACCATTTTTGTGTATTCAGCATAATCTACTTCGTATAAACTGAAATACACATCTGAAACATTTTTAAAATTTACGCGGCACAGATTTGACTGATCCGGTTGCAAAACCTTTTCCATCAAAAATGAAACCTGAGGTTTGGTAATCTGATTTTTTAATAAAGAGGCATTGTTACGCCCATTCGTGCCCAGGTATCGATCACTTGCAAGTTCATCACAAATCTGAACGGCCCGTTTCAAAAAGTCCTTTCTGTCTCCGGTGTTTTTTAAGGGTTCAAATTCCTGACCCAGGTTTTGATAGGTTTGGGCCAGTTTGAATTTAATTTCAGCTGATTCTTTTTTCTGCTTAAAACGGGCCTCTAAATCAATAAGTGCATTCAAATGAAGCCTTATACCATCCACACCCCTATATTTTGATTTAATAAAGTCTAAACGCTTCATATCGGCATCAATCAAAGCTGCTGTGTTTCCAGAATTGGAATGAAACGATAAAATATCCTGAAAAAGTTTGAATGCAAAGAGTTCAGGAGAAAGCGTATCCTTGGTTACGGGTTTAAGTTTAATAAATTGGTCAAAAGCTGAAAAATAAGTAGAATCATCTAACTCAAATGCATAAACCGGCCGGTTTAGGTTTGCTTCCTCATTCATGAAAAAGTCGAGGGCACGGTGGGCCAAAAAGTCATAAAGGGTAGGTCTTAATTCACGGCTTTGTATACTTCCAAGAAGGATATCGGCCAATTTTTCAATTTTAATTCTTTTTATATCAGCATCATTCTGAAGTGATAACATATAATTTTCCCTTGCGGCATCCATAAATTTGGATGCATCCCAGGTTTTAATATCCGTGCTCGCCAAGTCGGTCTGGGTTCGTTCATTGATACTCCAGCGGTCCGCTTCATAATATCCCCAAATTACCTCAGCTTTCAGCGAGTACAAAATAGATTTCAACACCGGATCGGCAGATGCTATTTCCTTGTCTAAATCAAGCAGATACGTTTCAACAGCATCTTCTTCCAGCTCTGATTTATGTTTAAGCCTATAAATTAATGACTTAACTATCTGTGTGGTGTTTTTATCTGATTTTGCCTGCATATAAATTTGTTCTACTTTTTTGGATGCCTGTGCCGTAAGGCCCAAGTTTTCAAGACTGTCCACCGTTTTCCACTCTCTTGGATAAGATTCGGATGGAAAACCGCTGAAACGGTTGACATAAGCCGAATACAAAAGCTGTGAAATTCCGCCGAAAACGAGTAAAACAGCCATCCACAAAGGCCATTTCATTGAAATAAGTTTGTTCATAAACCCGAAATATAAAGTAAAGGTAACGCTGTTACGAGATATTGATACACCCGAAAATTTCAAAAGTTCAAAAACCGAAAAAAATGAAAAAAATGAAAACTCCAAGCTTATTAAGAGAACAATAAAAACATAATTTAAAATAATTTTAAAGTATGATGTAGTTAGCGTGTTAATAGCGGTATAAAAATTTGCCTCTTTGTTTGCATAATCCGCTTATGAAATGATGTTGACATGCTATTAAAGGGTTATGAGCTTGGTAAAATGTAAAAATGAACAGGTTAAGTAGATGTTAACAAACCGATATGTCGGAATGTGTAACTAATAACTTTGGCTTTACAAACGCCCTTTTTAATACTCATAACCGGCTAAGAAAAATACAACAACCCGTTTTCAAAAAGCTTGCATTGTTCATAAGGTTTGCCGGTTTATGTATTCCGGCAGAAAAACCAAATATAGATTCCGGTACTTTTTAACAAGCCACACACAGGGTTTTAATACATTGTGTTGATAAGTGAGTGTACCCTTAATATTGAGCCATTTAGGAAATAAAACAAGAAATACCCAGTATCGTAGATACTGAAATAATTGAAAAAAACGCCAGCGTAAAGAAGCAAATTCCGGTGAACTGTTTACCTTTATCAGAAACAAGCATGAATATGGAAAAAGAGCGAAAAATTGCTTTAGCGGCAGATCATGCCGGATATGCGACCAAAGAAGCCGTGAAAAAATTTTTGATTGAGCAGGGTTACACGGTTGTGCAAGATTTTGGTACGGACGGGGAAGATTCCGTTGATTATCCGGATTTTATTCATCCCCTGGCTGATGCCGTAAGCTCGCATACCTATGATTTCGGTCTTGTATTCTGCGGAAGCGGAAACGGGGTAAACATAACCGCCAATAAACACAAAGGAATTCGATCGGCCCTCTGCTGGGAAAGAGAAATTGCCGAATTAGCCCGTGGCCATAACAATGCAAACGTTTGTGCCATTCCGGCCCGGTATATTCCCGAAGAACTGGCCAAAGAAATTGTATTTGCCTTTATTACCACCGAATTTGAAGGCGGCAGACACGAACGCCGGGTAGATAAGATTGAACAGGTTTAACATACTTGGTTTCATTTTTGATACACAGGTATATGAAGCATCAAAAAGCTTCGTTTAATGATGTGTGCCCAAAACGCACCAAAAATAATACTATGCTAAAAAAGCTGATTTTTTTCGGCGCTTGCGCGCCCTTTTATTTTATTGCGCCGGCCCAGCAGCCCGCTAAACCGGCAGTTGATGTAAGTACTTTTGCCAACACCATTACGGTGGATGAAATGAAAGCAAAAATGGCCTTTATTGCCGGGGATGAATTTGCCGGCCGTGAAACCGGGGAACAAGGACAGAAACTTTGCGGAATTTATTTGGCAAACCATTTTAAGAATTTGGGCTTACCAGCCACGGTCAATGCAAAAAATTCGCCGTCCGACAGCGTCATAAAGGCCAATGGCTGGATGCCACCCACCGATTTAAACGGGTATATGCAGTCGTTTCCGCTGCGCGAAGAAAAAACGGCCGGTTATAACCTGGTAATCGGAGGAAAACCCTTTACATTTTTAACGGATTATTTTGCATTCCAAGGCATTCCGGACCAATTGTACACCAGCAACAAAATAGTATTTGTCGGTTATGGAATAAATGACCAAGAAAAAGGAATAAACGAATACAAGGGCTTGGACGTAAAAGGAAAGGTGGTTCTTTTTTTTGAAGATGAGCCTATGGATCGTTCCGGAAATTCTTTGGTTACCGGAAGCAAAAAACTATCCGAATGGACGACTGACCTCAAGTTAAAAACCAATGCTGCCAAAAATGCCGGGGCCATAGCCATTTTGAGTGTTCAGAAATATGCCGCACATGATATTGAAGTGTACCGGCATTATATTGAAAAGCCAAAAACATATCCCGAAGGAAAATCCGGAAAACAAGCCTTTCCGAAGTTTTTCATATCCGAACAAATGGCTGATTTTTTGTTCGCCCTTGAAAATAAAAAACACACCTGTGCCAGCCTCCGCGATACTTACCGCAATGGCAAACCGGCCAAAGGCTTTGAAATTGAAACCGATTTCAGCGTGAGCGTAAAAACCGAACTCCGCAAAATTACCGGCGAAAACATACTGGGATATATTGAAGGCACGGATTTAAAAGACGAACTCATCGTGATAACAGCCCATTATGACCACTTGGGCAAAACACAGGAAGGAATTTATTACGGTGCCGATGATGACGGTTCGGGAACGGTATCTCTGATGGAAATAGCAGAAGCCTTTGTGGCGGCAAAAAAAGCGGGCTACTCAACCCGCCGGAGTATTCTCATCATGCCGGTTTCGGGCGAAGAAAAAGGCCTTCTGGGGTCGGAATATTATGCCGAAAACCCCGTTTTTCCGCTTAAAAACACGGTGGCCAATATTAATATCGATATGATAGGCCGTGTGGATAAAGAACACGAAGGAAACTTCAATTATCTCTACGTTATCGGTGCTGACCGAATCAGTCAAGACCTACATGACGTAAACGAAGCCATGAATAAAAAGTATTCAAACCTGGAACTGGATTATACCTTCAACGATCCCAAAGACCCGAATATGTTTTATTACCGCAGCGACCATTATAATTTTGCCAAAAATGGGGTTCCGTCTGTATTCTTTTTTACCGGCGTACATGATGATTATCACAAAATTACCGACACGCCGGATAAACTCCATTACGAGAAAATGGCTAAAATAGCCCGGCATATTTTTTATACGGCTTGGGAGCTGGCCAACCGGGATGAGCGACCCAGAATTACCGTTAAGGAATAACATGGCATACGTTTTCCATTTATGCAGAACGAAGAACAAGGCAGTACCCGTATCAATAAATTCTTAAGCGAAGCCGGATTTTGTTCGCGCCGGGAGGCCGACAAACTCATTGAAGCCGGCTGGGTTACCATAAACGGAGTGGTTCCGGAGATGGGTACTAAAATTGTACCCGGAGATGAGGTGCGGGTGAATGGCAAATTGGTTACGCTCCCAAACGAAAAACCGGTCTATATTGCCCTGAACAAGCCCATTGGTATTGTGTGTACAACCGATACGCGGGTTGAAAAAAACAACATCATTGATTTCATCAAATATCCACGCCGCATTTTTCCGGTGGGCCGATTGGATAAAATGAGCGAAGGCTTGATTTTGCTAACCAGCGACGGCGATATCGTTAATAAAATTTTGCGGGCCCGAAACAATCACGAAAAAGAGTACCTGGTATTGGTAGATAAACCCGTAACCGAGAATTTTTTGAAGCACATGCGCAGCGGAGTGCCCATTTTAGGAACCGTTACCAGGCCCTGTGAGGTGGAACAAATGGGTAAAAATGGATTCCGGATTATTCTTACCCAGGGCATGAACCGCCAAATACGCCGGATGTGCGAACACCTGGGTTATGAGGTGAAGAAATTGAAACGGGTACGAATCATGAACATCAAATTAGATCAACCCACGGGAAACTGGCGTTATTTGACAGAAAAGGAATTGGAAGAAATCAATGCCCTGATTGCCGATTCATCCAAAACCCATGATGATACGCTTGCACAAGGCGGCGATGAAGAATAGGGCAGGTGGAAAAAAGTGCAATATTTTTAATATGCGTTTCGGTTTATTGAATGGCTTATTCTGTTTTGAATTTGACCGAAAAAGCTAAAATAAACTACCAGTCTATATCCGGTTCAAGGTTTTTAAAAATCGGGGTCTTGTGTATATTTATCAAAAAAACACATGTTACCCGTAAATCCAGAACAGATTCTTTTTATAGACATTGAAACCGTGCCGCAGTTTCCCGACTACGCTTCCGTGCCAGAAAACTGGCAGAGCCTTTGGGATAAAAAGGCCGGTTTGCTGAAGCGCAAAGAAGAAGACAATCCCGAAACCCTTTACGAGCGCGCCGGGATATATGCCGAGTTTGGAAAGATTGTGTGTATTTCGGTGGGATATATTACCGCCGGAGCGAATGCCGAGGTGCGCATAAAATCGTTTTCGGGCGAGGATGAAGCCCAGATCCTGACGGAATTTGCAGGATTATTCGAAAAAAGCAGCCGGTTTGCGTATTTATGTGCACACAATGGAAAAGAGTTTGACTTTCCTTACTTGTGTAGGCGTATGTTGGTGTGCCGGGTTCCCATCCCCAAAATATTGAATATTGCCGGCAAAAAGCCATGGGAAATACAGCATTTCGACACAATGGAACTCTGGAAATTCGGTGACTATAAAAGTTTCGTTTCGCTTGATTTACTCTCCGTAGCCTTTGGTATTCCCACACCCAAGGACGATATTGACGGCTCAGAAGTATATGCCGTATATTATAAAGAAAACGACCTGAAACGCATTGTTACCTATTGCGAAAAAGACGTGCTTACGCTCATGCGTGTGTTTTACCGTTTACATGGCGAAGACTTGCCTACCAACTTGAAAACCCATTTTTTATAAGCATAACCCCCCGTTACCTAAATACAAATTGATTTAAGTAACAATTGTAACGTTTTTTATTGGGCATTCGGCGTACTATTGCACCCGTATATGCCTACATTCAGAATATTACCGGAAGGTGTTTTAAAGGGAGCGGTTCTTGTGGTGCTTTTGGGGTTGCTGGTTTATGCCATCACGCCCTATGTTCCGCTTGGTTTGAACAGTGTTATACTGGGCTTTTTGCTTGCCGTGGTATTGGGAAATCTTATTCGTTTTCCCGAATCGCTGAAGCCGGGCATGAGCTTTTCCGGCTCCAAAATGTTGGAATGGTCTATCATCATGTTGGCATTTGAGATACCGGTTACCGCAATTACCGAAACCGGCGGCTTACCCATCCTTTTAATTTTTATCGGACTCTCCTTGGTTTTGTTATTGACCGTTTGGCTGAGCCGCCTGTTAAAATGCCCGGGGAATACAGGCCTTTTAACCGGTTTTGGAACGGCTATTTGTGGATCTTCGGCTATTGCAGCAGCAGCACCCGGGCTAAAGGGAAACAAAGAAGATGCAGGGATTTCTATTGCCGTAGTGAATTTAATGGGAGCTTTGGGCATGCTGGCTTTGCCGGCCATATTAAGCATGTTTTCGCTCAGTGATGAAAAACAGGGTTTTTTAATCGGTGGAACATTGCACGCAGTGGCCAATGTGGCCGGGGCCGGATATGCCATCAGCGATTCGGTTGGAAGCGCAGCGATTACCGTAAAGATGATACGTGTGGCCTTTTTGTCGCCCATGGTTATTCTTTTCGGGTTTTTGGCAAACCGGAACCCCGAAAAATCCTGGAGACAACAGTTGAAATTACCGCCATACTTATGGGCATTTTTGGCAATTGTTATTTTTACGTCTTTGGTTGATTTACCCGAATGGTTTTTAGAGTTGACCAAAACCGCCGGAAAAGTCTTACTTACTACGGCCATGGTAGCCATTGGATTGCAACTCAGTTTTAAAAAACTGTATGTATCGGGCCGGTCTGCACTTTTATTTGGTGTAATTATGTTTACGGTTCAGGTTTTGGTGTTTTTGGCCATCATGCCTTTTTGGTAAGTAATTCAGCAAGCCATAATCCGTACATTTAAGCTATGAATTATATTCTTTTTACCTTGGCATTTGTGTTGTATTATGCACTGCATTCCATTTTAGCATCTGATCAAGTTAAGGCTCGTTTTGCAGGCATTTCAGCGTTTTATCGTTTGATTTATAATATGGTAAACATTATTCTTCTGGTAGCGCTTTTGTTTTGGATGTTTACACTTTCCGATTTTGTTTTATTTGAATTACCGTCCTGGGCTTCGATAATCGTTGGTTTGATTTTATTGGTGGGAACAGGCTTGTTATATTTTTCCTTGCGCAATTACAATTTCGGCGAGTTTTCGGGCTTTAAACAACTTTCGGGAGAAAGTGCCCCGGAAGACGAATACAGGCAGTTAAAAATTACGGGATTAAACCGATTTGTGCGGCACCCGCTGTATTTATCACTTTTGCTTATTTTTCCCACCGCGGCCTGTTTTTATCCTTCCTATCCGGTGCTTTTGGCGGTGCTTGTTTCTTTGCTGTATTTGCCGTTTGGTATCTGGTCTGAAGAGAAAAAGTTAATCCGCCATTTTGGTAAAGCCTATATCGAATATAAAAAAAGTGTTCCGGCTATTTTACCCTTTGCTTAGCACTGATTATATTTACGCAGTAAAACCAACTGTTATGAAACCAATTTACTTATTCGTTGCCTTGTTTATATCTGTTTCGCTTCTGGCACAAAAAGACCAAAAGGCGTTTGAGGAAGCAAAGGCTCTTTATGAGAAAAAAAACCTATCGGGAGCATTAAAATCGGTTAATAAAGCGATTGAAATAAACCCCAAAACAGGGGATTATTACAGCTTAAAGGCAGATATACTTTACGAGCTAAAAGATTATCAAGGCGCATACGATAATTATTCTAAGGCCATTTTATTTAATCCGCAAGACTTCTATTTATATAACCAAAGAGGAAACTTATTACTTTCATCAAAATTAACAGAGGGAGCCATAAGTGATTTTGAAAAAGTGGTGGAATTTGCCCCGAATGACACCGTATTACTTTCCGGCTTGATTAATCTGGGCACCGCTAAGTCCAACATGCGTGATTATAAAGGGGCATACGCCGACTTCAAAAAAGCCTTTAAAATTGATTCAAACGATGTAGGCCTGCTTAACAATATGGGACATGTTTGTTTTGAGCTAGGTTATGAAGCGGAAGGTTTTGACTGCTATGAGCGTATCACCAAGATACAGCCTGATTTTATCGGTATCTATGTAAATTTAGGATACTTGTATCAGCTGAAAGATGAATACGAAAAATCACTTACTTACTTAAATAAGGCAATTGACCTGGACCCCAATGAGGCCTATGCGCTTAGCAACAGAAGTCATACCCTGCTAAAACTTGGGCGGGCCAAAGAGGCATTAAAGGATATTGAAAAATCAATCAAGCTTTTTCCGGCTAATTCATTCGCTTACCGCAACCGCGCCCTTATTTATTTTGAAATGGGTGAAAAAGAAAAGGCCTGTGCCGATCTTTTAATGGCACTCCAACAAGGGTTTACAGCCCGGTATGGCAAAGAGGTAGAAGAACTTCAGGCATCAAAATGTAAGTAAGAAGAAATTAAAAAAGTTCCTGCTGCTGAAGGCTTCCTTCCAGTCCCAGCAAAAATTTTTTCCGTGACAAACCGCCCGAATAGCCCGTTAAGCTTCCATCGGAGCCGATAATGCGATGGCAGGGAATGAAAATGGGCAAGGGATTTTTCCCATTCGCAGAGCCTACGGCCCGGGTGAGGTTTTTATCACCCAGCGCTAAGGATAAATCTAAATAGCTGCTTGTTTTCCCATACGGAATGGCCAAAACGGCTTCCCAGACTTGTTTTTGGAAAGGGGTGCCGGCGGGATTCAGAGGTACAGAAAAGGAAAATGGCTTACCGGAAAAATAGGTTAGCAGTTCCTTCGCGGCCCGCTCTGTTATTTCGTTAGGGTTAGCAATTGGCAAGGCCGATTCAGCATCGGCAAAGCGAACTTCGCATAAGCCGGCTGAATCACCCAGGATTAAAATGGGACCAATAGGGCTATGCACAATGCTGAGAGAGGAGGACAATTAGTTGTAATTTACTTCGTATACCATCACACTGTTTCCGCCACCGCTCGATTTACCCTGAGAGGTAACCATGAGCCACTTACCGTCTTCGCTTAAATCCATTCCCACCGGGTAACTGTCGGCTTTACATTCTGCCACCACTTTCATGTCGGAAGTGCGCACGGCCACAATTTTACTTTCATTGTTTACGGCCGCAAACACATATTTACCGTCTTTTCTTGATACAATGGTTCTGGCTCCGGTTCCCACGTATACGTTTTCCCAGGTTGTGTAAGCTTTGGAAAAACCATTTTCGGTAAAATGGGCAACCAGGTTTTTCCAACCGGTGCGCTGTATATAACCATGTTTGTTGATGCTCAGGTAAAGGTAATCACCATTTATGATGATATGGCGGAGGTTATCTTTCATTCCGGTAACCGAACCAAGGTATTTTCCGTTCAGGGCATCAATTACGGCAATGCCGGTACCGCCCATTTTAGCTACCAACACATGTTTGGCGTCGGGCGTAAATATGGTTCCACGCAGGCAATGTCCGCACTCCGCATCCCGGTCAACCGGTTTTTGCGAATTCAGGTTCATGGGTAAACGGTAGTCGACCACCATGTTTTTTACATGTTTGAATGTTTGTGGGTTATTGGATGAAATATCAATCAGTCCAACGGTATTATCGCCCCAGTGGGTAACGGCAATGTACTTATTGTCGGGCGAACAGGCTATCATTTTGGGCAAGGGTGCCGTGGGCATTACCCTTACGATTTCATCGGTTTCGGTGTCAATGATACAAAGGGCCGATGGTTCGGCCGCATTGGGGTCATACGTGCGGCGGTAATAAGTTACCCAAAGGTATTTTCCATCGTGTGAAAAACAGCTTTCAACCGGTTTTCCCTCAAACAGGTTCGGTTCGGTGTTTTTGGTCCGGAATTCGTAATCAAAATACTTGGTTTCTTTAAACAGGTGTTGGTTTGTTTTATCAAACGCATGTTGGATAATTTTTACCAGTTTAAAGCTGTCTAAGCTGTATACCGTGGTTACCCGTCCTTCGAGCGAGTGTACATAGAACTTCTTTTTATCATCCAGAATATTTACCGATTTGGGCGAGTGGATGTTGCGGTCGTAAATATCGGCCGGGTTTCCCGTTTTTTCATTGTAATGCTGGAACCGCCGGTGCAGGCTCATTCCCACTTCGGCATTTGCGGGTGTGGAGCGTGTGTTAATGGGAACCCGGTAAACCTGGGCTTGGGCGATGAAACCCGAAACTGTAAAGAAAAAAAGGCTGAGCGTGATGAGAGAAGGGTGTTTCATACGGATGTTAATCGAAAGATTGTGCCGGATTTGCTGCCGAGCGGGTTATTTTGGTATATTCTTCTGGAGAAAGGTTAGCCAAGAAGTAGGCAATCGGGTTTACCGGTTCGCCGTTTCGGTGAACTTCGTAATGGCAATGTGGACCCGTGCTTAATCCGGTATTTCCAAGCAATCCGATAACCTGCCCGCGCCGCACTTTTTGCCCCGGCCGTACCAGAATTTTCGACATGTGTGCATAAAGCGTAAGGTATCCGAATCCGTGTTTTATCTGAACGCAAAGTCCGTATCCGCTTGACTCTGAATCTGCCCGCTCCACCACGCCGTTTCCGGTGGCGTATATGGGTGTGCCGATTGCGCCCGTAAAGTCAATCCCGGCGTGGAACCGCTCGGTTTTAAAAACGGGGTGTACACGGTATCCGAAGCCGGAAGCAATCTGGTCGGGGTCACTTACTTTTATGGGCATGATGGCCGGCATGGATTGCAGCAGTTCTTCCTTCCGCTTGGCCAAATCAAAAAGTTGGTCGTATGATTTAGATTGAACCACAATTTTTCTGGAAAGTTTATCCAGCCGTTCGCCGGTTTCTTTCATCAGTTTTTCATTGTCGTAGCCTTTTAAATTTTCATAACGGCTACTTCCGCCAATACCGGCATTTCTAATTTCGTCGGGAATGGGTTCGGCTTCAAATACGGCACGGTATACGTCATTGTCTCGCCGGGTTAAGTCGGCCAGCACGTTTTCGGCCAGATCCATTCTTTTTTGTAGGATTTCATAGTTCAGTTTCAGGGCTTCAATTTCACGGGTTCCTTTTACCTGTTGGGGAGAGCGGAAAAATTGCCAGGCTATGGCAATAACAACGGCCGAAAAGGCCAAGCCCGTGGCAAGCGTCCATGCAATACGCTTCAGGCGCTCAGCCCAAGTGGGTTTGGCCGGCTCATACTGAAGCGTTTTTGGATTGTATGTATACTTAATTTTTGACATGTATCCCACCCAAAGGGATTGCGAATGTATGAAATGCCCCCGAAAGGAAAAACACAAAAAGTGTGATTCTGAAAGAATTGAATGCTTTCCCCAAATCTCACATTGCCGGTGAATCGAAATTTCCATACCTTTTCCGCATGAACGAGCAAAAGTCACATTCTTCACTTCAGCAGGCAGCAGGTTTAGTTATATTAACGGGCGGTATTTTATTTCTGTTGGTTTTTGCCAAATCGCTTTTAATGCCCATTGTAATTGCGGCTTACTTATCTATGCTTCTGGTGCCGGTGGTGAAATTTATGGAACGCATTAAGATACCAAGGATATTGGCCATTTTTGCAGCCATACTTATTTCAGTCTCTTTATTAACGGCGCTGTTGTGGTTTTTTATTTATCAAATTACAAACTTTTCAACCGACCTGAATGATCTACAGCAACGCTTTAGTGAACTCGGTATGCAGTTTACGTCATTTATTTCAGGCCTTGGATTGGATACCGCCTGGATAGAATTGGATACCCTGGAGCAGGAACTTTTTAAGTTTTTGAAACAAAACGCGTCTGCCATATCCAATATGGCGGTGAGCACATTGGGCAGCCTGGGACTATTTATCCTTATACCGGTATATTTATTTATGTTTTTAATGTACCGGGATCATTTCACACAGTTTGCCGTAAAACTTTTTAAAAACCACGATGCCGTTCAGGTGATTGATGTGGTGGGTTCATTGCGGAAAGTGATTCAAAAGTATATTTCAGGCATGTTGAAGGTGATGGTGATTTTGGCCGTCATGAATGCGGTGGTATTTTATTCCTTTGGGCTTAAACATGCATTGTTTTTTGCCGTTTTTGGCGCTATTTTAAACATTGTTCCCTACGTGGGTCCGTTATTGGGCTCAGTTATTCCCATTACTTTTGCACTCCTTACGAAGGATAGTCTTTGGTATCCCGTAGGTATTTTGATATCCTTGAACGTGGTTCAAACCATAGAAGGAAATTTTTTAACCCCCAAAATTGTAGGATCTAATGTAAGCCTGAATCCCATAACCTCGCTCATTGCGCTTTTTATAGGCGGTATGCTTTGGGGCGTGGTTGGTATGATTCTCTTTATTCCGGCGGCAGCCATCATAAAAAAATTACTTGAATTATCGCCCCAAACCGAAGTGTACGGCTTTTTAATGGGCGAGGAGGATGAAGAACACCGGAAGAGAAACAGTGTGTTATTGCGCTGGATGGATCGGCGCCGCCGAAATGCTGATTCTGCTCCACATTAATTTCGACAAACAGGCTGTATTTACCCATTTACAGGCTTAAAATATCGGCCAATTAGCCCTATTTACCGAAGAATGTTTTGCATTTTGTGTTGATAAGTAATTGCTTATTAATAGGTTAACTTTTAATTAACCTGTCGGAAACGTTTTTTGTAAAAAATGTTTCCAATGTTTCTACATTTGCACCCATGTACGAAAAATGTTTACACATAATTGGTTTTGCCTCCACCCTGTTTAAAAAGTATGGGCTGAAGAGTATTACCATGGATGATGTTGCAAAAGAAGCCGGTATATCTAAAAAAACACTTTATTCTTGCTTCAACAATAAAAACCATTTGCTTGAAGCCATAATAGAGCAGTTTTTGCAGGCTCACCATGCTGATGTTACGGCCATTCGGGAGCGCTCTTCTAATGCTATTGATGAATATTACGAAATTTCAAAACTGGTAATAACCACATTTCGTGAAATACAGCCTTCCATGTTGTATGATATGAAAAAGTTTCATCAGGCACAGTGGAAACTGGTTGAAAATTTTCAGAATGAAACGGTTGCCGTAAGTGTTCGCGAAAATTTGGAACGGGGAATAAAAGAGGGTTTATACAGAAGCTGTATGAATGTGGATCTGATTTCCAGAATATATACCAACTCCATTAATAACATCTTAAATAAAGATTTATTCATGGAATCGGAGTACACTTTTGAACAAATTTACCGCGAATTCTTTATTTATCACGCAAGCGGAATTTGTTCCGAAAAAGGAAAAGAGTATTTAAATCAAATAGCAAACAGAGATAAGAATAACTAATATGGATTACGCTGGAATTTTGCGATCTACCCTGGCAGTCTGGGCAATCACATCGGTAACAACGGCTTTCGCACAGCAAAGCTTTACGCTCGAAGCGGCAAAAACCTATGCCGTGGATAACAACTACTCGGCACGTATTGCCGAAAAAGACTACGAAGTTTCAAAAACCCAGTACACACAGGCACTGAGTTACGGACTTCCGCAAATTAACGGATCTGTGGGCTATAACTTTAACGTTCAGCCACAGGTTTTTCTGTTACCCGATTTTACCAATCCGAATTCGGGCGAGTTTGTTCAGCTTGAGGCGGCCCCGCCAACCACGTTCAACGTGGGTTTAACAGCCTCAATGACCTTGATTGACGGGAGTTACATCATGGGCGTTAAGGCCGGAAAAACCTTTAAGGAGCTTTCGCTTGAGCAGAAAGCCAAGGCAGAAATAGACGTAAAAAAAGCGGTTACCCAAGCTTATTTCCAAGTGCTTATTTTGCGAGAGAACGTAAAAGTGCTGGAATCAACCGTAAGCAATCTGGAACGAGTGATGCTGGAGACCAATGCCTATGTTAAAGAAGGCTTCCGTGAATTGCTCGATGCCGACCAGGTGAAGCTGAGCGTGGATATGACCAAAAACACCCTGGTAAGTACCCGGCTCCGGGCCGATGTGGCCGAGCGTATGCTTAAACTTCAAATGGGTTATCCGGTTGACCAGCCAATTACCCTTAGCGATGATTTTACCAGTTTGGCTGCCGATCTTCCGGTTGATTATATAATGACTTCGCAAAACACGCCATTCGATGTTTCGAATAACATTGATATCCGAATTTTAAACAAGCTGTATACCGTTAACAAGCAAAACAAAGGCCTCGAAATGTCAAAATCATTTCCGAACCTGAGAGCTTTTGCCAATTACAGTTATAACGGGTTCAGCAACGACAAGCGCCAACCCGTGTTATTTGGAAATAATAATACCTTTTATAACGGAGGTTCTGTGGTTGGATTTACCTTGAACGTCCCTATTTTTTCATCGCTCGGAAGATATTCGGCCTACAAAAAAGCATCTCTCGACTGGGAAAAAGTGGGTATCCAGAAACAACAGGCCGAAGAAGGCTTAAAAGTGCAGTACGAAAATGCGCGCACCAACTACATAACCACTTTTGAAACCCTGCTGATTGATAAGAGTAATTTGGAACTGGCCGACAAAATCAGAAAAACCAACCGTACCAAATTTCAGGAAGGTTTAATCGGAAGTTTCGAACTTACCAATGCCGAAACTCAATACCTACAGGCCCTGAGTGCTTATTATAACACCCTTTACACGCTGATCGGACATAAACTGGAATTTGACCGCGTAACCAATCGTTTATAAATCAAAACAATCATGACACACAATAATAAAATGAGAATAGCTACCCGACTGACTGCATTTGTTGCAGCCGTATTTTTAGTTGCCGCCTGTGGTGGAGCCGCCGATGATATTGAATCAAAGCGAAAAAAAATTGACGAGCTCAAAACCCAGAAAGCAGAAATTGAGGCACAAATTGCCCAGCTTGAAAAAGAAACCGGACCAGATACGAATGTAGTAGACAAACGCACCGAGGTTTCTGTTATTTCTTTACAAAAAGGAACTTTCGTAAACCTGGCCGAATTTCAGGGTACTGTTATATCAGAGGAAAACATTAACCTGGGTTCTGAAATGGGCGGCCGGATTATAAAAGTAAACGTAAAAGAAGGCCAGAAAGTAAGCAAGGGTCAAGTATTGGCCAATTTTGATTCGGAAATTTTACAAAAAAACCTCGAAGAGGTTGAGAATGCCCTTGAGCTGGCCAACACCACCTTTGAGCGCCAAAAAAGTCTCTGGGATCAAAAAATTGGATCTGAAATACAGTATTTACAGGCCAAAAACCAAAAAGAAAGTTTAGAGAAAAAGATTGCAAGTATCCGCTCACAAATGAGTAAAGCTTCTTTACGCTCACCCATCAACGGTACCATTGATAAAATTTTCATGAATGCAGGCGAAATGGCCGGTGCGGGTGTACCTGTGCTCCGTGTGGTGAACAACGACATGGTAAAAATTAATGCCGATGTGCCGGAGCGTTTTGTGGGTAAAATTAAAAATGGCGATTCGGTAGGTATCAAATTGTCTGTTATCGACAAAGAAATCAGAGGCAAAGTGCGTTCAGTGGGCCAGGTAATTGATGTGGCCAACCGTACATTCACCCTCATTGTTGACCCGGTTGGAAAACAGGAGCGTGATTTCTTAAAACCGAATATGCTTGCGGTGGTAAAAGCCGTTGTGTACCGTAAAAAAGATGCCGTTTCTGTTCCTACTGACCTTATACGGTTTGAAGGAGTTGATAAGTTTGTTTATACGGTAGTGGATAATAAAGCCCAAAAAATTAAAGTGGAAACCGGCGAGTCGTTTAATGCTTACACTGAAATCCTTTCGGGCCTGAATGGCGGCGAACAGCTTATCAGCAAGGGTCTTAATTCTGTTTCAGACGGAGCAGAGGTGAACATTATAGCCAAACCATAGTTGCCGTAATCTACCAACCATTAAAAAATCGCAAGTATGAGCGAAAGTAAAGACAACAAGTCGCAAGAAATAAAATTTAAAGAGTTTGGCCTCTCCAGTTTTTCCATCAATAATAAAACCAGTGTGTACGTACTGCTTTTTATTATTACCATCATGGGTTTCATGGCATACAATTCCATGCCCCGCGAAAGCTTTCCGGAGATTGTTCAGCCAACCATTTACATAGGCGTTCCTTATCCCGGAAACTCACCGGTTGATATGGAAAACCTGGTGGTAAGGCCCATTGAAAAAGAGCTGAAAACACTCAAGAAGGTAAAGAAATTTAAATCAACCTCTATTCAGGATTATGCCACCATTGTAGTGGAATTTAATTCGGACGTGGATCCAAAAGATGCCCTTCAAGAGGTAAAAGACAAAGTGGATAAGGCCAAGGCCGATTTACCGCAGGATTTACCGGCAGAGCCCAATATTTTTGAAATGGACTTCTCGGAATTTCCGATCATGAATGTGAACCTGAGCGGTAATTTTACTTATGATGAGTTTAAGGAG
>Ga0075154_10000624_pt1 | contig 29057 bp, 23 predicted proteins | sample JI71714BDNA_FD_70965 | JGI IMG/M metagenome (GOLD analysis project Ga0075154, IMG submission 70965) | Wastewater effluent complex algal communities from Wisconsin, to seasonally profile nutrient transformation and Carbon sequestration -... | ecosystem: Engineered > WWTP > Effluent > Algae...
AGGACCTTTTATTACGTCCCCTACCGCATAAATATTAGGGTGGCTTGTTTGGAAATGATCATTTACATGGATTATGCCACGCTCATCCGGTTTAATGCCAATTTGTTCAAGCCCAAGATCATCAGTATTAGGCCTCCTACCCACGGATACAAGCACGACATCACAGGATATAACCTGCTCTTTGTTGTCACTTAAAGAACTGACCGTTAAATTGATTGTTTCGTTTTTTTCTTCTGCTTTAATTACTTTAGTGCTAAGCATAAATTTCATTCCTTGTTTTTCAAGAATTTTATGAAATGTTTTGCCTATTTCACCATCAAGAGCAGGAACAATTTTATCAGCATACTCCACAACAGTAACATTACTGCCAAGTCTGCGCCAAACTGAACCCAACTCAAGGCCGATATATCCACCACCAATAACTACCATTTCTTTTGGAACGGTTTTTAAGTCTAGCGCCCCTGTTGAAGATACGATATTCCTTTCGTTAACATCAACGCCTTGGATATTTAACGCTTCTGAACCGGTAGCAATCAAGATATTTTTAGCTTTAATTTGCTCTGTTTTACCGCTATTAGTTACCTCTATAGTGTGATTGTCAACAATCTTTGCCATTCCAGTAAATTTAGTGATTTTATTTTTAGCAAAAAGCGAGTCGATACCTTTGCACAAATCTTCCACTACTTTATTTTTTTTGGCCAGCATTTTTGCAAGATCTAGCTTAGCTGAAGTTATAATTCCAATATCAGAAAAATGATGGTTAGCCTCTTCATATTTTTCTGAAAAATTTAGCAGAGCTTTAGAAGGAATACAGCCCACATTTAAGCAAGTACCTCCTAAGGTTTTTCTTTTTTCAATACAAGCAACCTTATTGCCAAGTTGGGCGGCTCTTATGGATCCTGTATAACCAGCTGGACCACCACCGATAACGACTAGATCGAATTCTTGCATAAATCACTCTTAAATTTTTTAGTTATATTTTTTATTTAGTTTAAGTTTACAACGCCTCGAGGGGATGACAAAGGAAAACTGGTAGACACAACAGCGAAAACCTGAGTGGTCTCCCTTTTGCCCCTGCCGCTGGGGATTGCCAAGCTCCCAAAGGCCAGCTCGAGAGTGACGCTGGGGGGCTTCAAACTTCAACTAATTTCACTATGGCAGATGATAACATAGGCTTTAATGAAAATCCAAGAAAGCTTTCATGTTATTTGAAAAAATATGTCGATTTTAATCTTATTGAGTTTTTTGTAGGACTTGAGATCAGCGTTATCAGATTTATTTGATCAAAGAAAGGGCAATTTCCTGAATTAACCAACATTTGGTATGTTTTCTTTGTAAGAGAATAGTTAGTACGGCTAGCTAGCACGTTCGATTCCCCATAGTTTTTTAGCGCTCTCATTAATTCTATTGGAGATTTATATTCTAGTTCGATATTTTCAAAATCAGTTATATTTTCATTAAAACCAGCGCGTTTTAAAAGCTCTGTTGTATCATCGAATCTGATAAAAGGTATGATATGTGGAAAATGAGGACTACCAGCCTGTTCTTCGGCTAAAAATATGGTTTTTCTAAGATTATTAAGACTACCAGCTCCTGCAAAATTACAAATGAAAACTCCGTCCTCTTTTAGTATAGAACATATCGAAAAAAGAAATTCTTGCATGTTTGCTATCCAATGCAAGCCAAATGGGAAATATATCAAATCCATCGACTTTTTTTGAATATGGTGCAAATCATCAGTATTAGTGAATTTGATAGTAGGGTTATTGCCGATTAAGTCTAATTTTAAATGACTTGTGCTTGGTTCAGTAGCGCGGAAAAAGCCAAGATCAACGTATAAAATACTACCATAAGTTTTATCAAGCGGCTCTAATCTAGAGACTAAATCAGACTCTATGAATTGGTAAAAACTAGAGCTTTTAATGTTATGTATCGATTTACATTTGTTTTTTATAAGACACGATAAATCAAACATATCAGGTCACTCATAATATAAACAAGCTCTAGCCGCGATGAATCACCCTTCCTTTAGTCAGATCGTAAGGAGTCATTTCCACTTTGACTTTATCACCAGCTAGGATTCTGATACGGTTTTTACGCATTCTTCCTGAAGTATGCGCAATAATTTCATGGCCATTATCAAGAATCACTCTAAAATGAGCATTTGGTAAAAGTTCCACAACCTTACCATCGAATTGAAGAAGTTCCTCTTTAGCCATTTTATATAGAAAACCAAATTTTAAGTTATTTTAAGTTGTTATACAAAAAATTAACAGCTAAGACAACATAAATTTACTAATATGATCTGATAAAGAGGCATATAAAAAACCGATGGTACAGTTTTTGCTTACTTTTTGGTCTAAATATTGATATCATTTTGTGTAATAAAAAACGATAGTATAATTTATGAAAAGCTTTAAATTTAAAGAATTATACTATGATCTGGTAGTATTAATTATAGCCTCAACTCTTGGAATTGTTTTCGCTATCGGCTGCGACGAGATAGTAGAACCGCTATCATCTCTGGATGAAAAAATTTCTTTAAGCATCACTTGTCTGCCTGAATACCTAATGAAAACTGGTGTTCGCTTTTTGATAGCAATTTTCATCTCAATAATATTTGCCATATTATACGCAAGTATTGCTGCAAAAAATAAAAGAATTGGCATCTTTCTTATTGCTATTTTAGATATTTTCCAATCAATACCGGTTTTAGGTTACCTATCATTTACGGTCACTTTTTTCATTAGTTTGGCACCAAATAGTACGCTTGGTGTAGAAATGGCGATTATTTTTGCGATATTTACTTCGCAAGTTTGGAACATGATTTTTAGCGTATATCAGTCACTCATTTCTGTACCAAAAGATCTTTACGAAGTAGCAACTATCTATAAACTCAATAAATGGCAGACATTTTGGAAAATGGAGCTTCCATTTGCCATTCCTGGGTTGTTATGGAACACAGCCCTATCAATGACTAGTAGCTGGTTTTTTATAGTTGCTGTAGAAATTATCAACGTTGGCAGTCACAGTTATATTGTATCAGGGATGGGGGCTTATATCTCATTAGCTATAAAGAATAAAGATATTTATGCTATAATGAACGCCCTTATGGCAATAATAGTGTTAATTTTTATTTTCAATGAGTTGTTATTTAAACCAGCTTTTGCTTGGGGGGGGAAATTCGTTTACGAATTCAGCGCCACAAACGGCAGGCGCAATTCATGGCTATTAGACTACATACAAAATTCAAATGTTTGTAAATTTTTGCATTTAATATTCAAAAGATTAAGCAGCCTGATAGTGAATTTAAAATTTCCTAGTTATGTTACGAATAAGTATAGTTTTATATTGGCTGAAGTAGTTTGGTGGTTACTTGTTGCTTGGGGAATTTTTGCTATTTATTCCATATTTTATGGTTTTCTATCTAATCATTTGAGCACTGATGAGATAATCAAAGTTATCAAATATGCATGCATGACCACACTTAGGATAATGGCTTTGCTAATTTTAACATCTTTAATATGGGTTCCTGTAGGGATTTTTATAGGATTAAGACCTAATTTAGCCAAAAATCTTGAACCATTAATCCAGTTCTTAACAGCGATGCCTGCAAATCTTTATTATCCAATTTTTGTCACAACTATTATTTATTTCAAACTAGATCCAGCAATATGGCTTAGTATTATGATGGCTATAGGATCGCAATGGTATATCTTGTATAATGTTATTGGTGGTACGCAAGCTATTCCTTCTGAATTATTAGAGGCTAGTTTTGTATTCAAACTAAAAAAATTTACAAAATTGTTTAAAATAATTTTGCCGGCAATTTTTCCTTTTTATGTCACTGGTCTTATTACTGCCGCTGGTGGGTCGTGGAACGCTAGCATCGTTGCAGAACTCATAACTTGGGGTAATACTACTTTATCAGCTCCGGGTATCGGTTCTTACATAACAAAAAACACCATTGCTGGTAATTTTCCCAATATTGCTCTTGGTTTGGTAATAATGGTTTCTTTTGTTATTATAATTAATCATCTTTTGTGGAGACCTTTATACAAATTTGCCTCTACAAGATTTTGTCTAGATTAAATGGAATAATGGAATATAGTGGAGATAGTATGAAAGGGAATAAGCTTATTGAGTTAGTAGAAGTTACAAAGAATTATAAGCAAAAGGATAACTACACTACTATTCTTGAAAATATTAAGCTTGATATTTTCGAAGGCGAAATTATTGGGCTCATTGGCAAGTCCGGGTCTGGTAAATCTACTTTACTTAGAATAATTTCAGGGCTTATTCAAGCAAGCGCCGGCAAAGTTATATACAAAGGTAAAGCTATGGATGAAGCTGACACTAAAGTATCGATGGTGTTTCAAAATGCTGGTTTAGTGCCATGGTTAACTGTCTTTGACAACATCGCGTTAGCGCTTGAAAATCAGGATTTATCTAAAGATATAGTTAAAAGCAAAGTTTTAAATGTTATCAATATGGTAGCTCTTAATGGTTATGAAGAGGCTTATCCTAAAGAAATATCAGGTGGCATGAGGCAAAGAGTCGGTCTTGCTAGGGCTTTAGTTATGGATCCAGAAGTTTTGGTAATGGATGAACCATTTTCAGCTCTTGACTATATGACGGCAAATACAGTCAAAAATGATCTGCTAAATTTATGGTTTGAAAGGAATTCTTTATCAATTAAATCGATAATCATAGTTACTCACAGTATTGAAGAGGCGGTAAGTCTTTGCGATAGGGTGATAGTACTTTCTTCTAATCCCGGCAGAGTTGTAGCTGATATAACTATAGATGTTGCTCATCCGCGTGATACAAACTCTCAAAAATTTCACGATACTATGGATAGTCTGTATCTGGCAATGACCGATGCTAATTTGACTAAAACTGGGCAATATTATCCTCAACCAGTTTCAGTGATTAATTTATTCCACTTCTTGCTGGCTATTCGAGACAGGATGGTAGAGAACAGAACCGATACTAAAATTCTGGCCGAACAGCTAAAATTGAATAATGAACAAGTATTTATTTTCATGGAAGCGCTGTCATTACTAAAATTTATTGAAATAAATGGTAATGATATAATGCTGTCCTCTTCTGGAAGAATACTACTTGATGCTGAAGAGGGTTCACAGAAAAAAATATTCAAAGAGCATTTGGTCAAATATGTTCCTTTTATATCCAATATTTATCGTAAACTACAAGATTCTCAAAACATCCCTCTTTCCAGAAGTGACTTACTGGCGATGATTGGCACAAAATTTAGCGATGAACAAGCTTCCAAAATACTTTCTTCAACCATTTCCTGGGCTAGATATGCTGATTTATTCTCTTATAACAGCTTGAAAGAAGAACTATCACTTGATAATGCCTCTTATTGATTCTTGATTTCTAAAGTTACGCTTTAACTTATTTAACTTACAACAACGACCGATTTTTTTCTTCTTTGCAAGTTTTTTTTCAAGGCCAAGGACAGTTTAAGTGTTTTACGTTTTACTCTTTCCTTCCCATAATCAACATCTGAATCAATTAATGATGAATGGTTTTTTTCTTTATTATCTGTAAAATTTTTTTCCATATTTCTTGATAAATATTTTAAAAAGTCCTTGACCTATTCTTTAAGCCTATGTAGATTGTCGTCAGATTCTTTAACGAATTTCCCAAGGAGTCTATTCAATTTAAGCCGCTATAGCTCAGTGGTAGAGCACATCATTGGTAATGATGAGGTCGAAAGTTCAATCCTTTTTAGCGGCACCACCATTTTAGCAGCACCATTTTTCATCTTACAGCAAAAGAGTTACGATTGCAGCTTATCTGAGCTGTCATTATCAACCTTCATACATTGAACAGTTGTGACCGACTAACCCTAATTCTAGAGCTTCTGCAACGATATCAACACCACCTAAAGTGCTATTAAAAACAGCTGTACTAGGAAGATTAACTGGCGAGGATAGGCCTATAGCAGAATCTTCAACCAGGGAACTATGGATCGGAGCAGTTCTTGTAGCAGGGGTAACCGTAGAGGTTGTAGAGATTGTAGACTCGGTTGTAGAAGGATAAGACGTGGTTGTAATAGAATTACTACTAGGATACAAACACTCAGTACTAGTAGAGTAGCTTGAACTATTAGACGGGCTCTCGGTCATGGAAGCTGAAAGCAATATTACAATCGGCATTACAGAGCGCTGACCAAAAAATAAAACTTGTGCATCAGGTTCGCTAGTAATTGCAGAGCGATATTCACTTTGTTGATCTTGTATCGCAACATCTTTATCCATGCTACTTTGTTGTTTTGACATAACATATACCTAAAATTTACAATATTACTGAAGAACCGACAAATTAGTTTTTTAGTAGCAATTTGTCAATAATTAATACCAGACCTGTTTTTAAATTAATGCTTCAAACTTGAATTACTTTTGCTATAATTCTTGTTAGTGCTAATCTTGTTGGTATTTACTAAATTTCCATGATGTTAAATAAAAAATTAATCGAGATACATGAAATTAACAATTAAATTTAGGATAATCAACTCCTTAAAAACCCTCATCTTCTTGACTTTATCATTGTTTTTTCTATCTTGCCAAATAGAAGCGGCCACAAAAAAAACCTATATTGCAGGACGTTTTGCTATAACTGAAAAAATTTTTGACTTAAGTAAACAGACTTTATCTGGAAAATGCTACGGTTCTATCCCTTATCCTGTTCTTGCCAATGAAGAAGAAGATTTAACAGCAGAGATTAACGAAGAAATCTTAGATTTCGTGCAGCTATACGCAGTTTGTAACAAAAATGATAGAAGCAATTTTTCAGTAAATTTTGAAATATTAGATTCAAAAAATAATGAGTATTTCAGCATTAGGTGGATTACTAAAAAAGATAATAAAATTTATAGAATCGATAGTTTGAATTTCAATGGTAACAATTCCGAACTAGTCCAGCCAGATGATATTTTCAATCCTTTAAGCAGCAGCTTGATTAAAGAAATGGTAAAAATATCTGGCGGTCACCTTAATAATAACGACAATTGGGAAACATTTTTGGATAAAATTGGCAAAAGAAACATACAATACTATCTAAAGAATGACGAATGGTATATCATCTTTAACTCTACTCCAGAAATAGGAAAATTTATTGACGTCAAAATTCCAAAATATTTTCTAGAAGGTGACGATGCTACAAGAACAAGATAAAATTTTTACAAATTTATACGGTCAATATCCAGCAGACTTAATTTCTGCTAAAAAACTAGGCGACTGGGATAATACCAAAGATTTAATAGCTAAAGGTTCTGATTGGATTATTGAAGAAGTAAAAAATTCAGGATTACGTGGCAGAGGTGGAGCCGGTTTTTCTACAGGAATGAAATGGTCGTTCATGCCTAAAAATCATCCTAGGCCTTCTTATTTAGTCGTAAATGCTGATGAATCTGAACCAGGTACTTGTAAGGATCGGGATATTATAAGGTACAACCCTCATAAACTAGTTGAAGGATGTCTTTTAGCCTCAGTAGCCATAGGCGCCCATAGTTGCTACATTTATATACGTGGTGAGTTTTATAATGAAGCTGTAGCTCTGCAAAAAGCTATAGATGAGGCTTATGCAGCAAAGCTCATTGGAAAAAACGCTTGTGATTCTGGTTATGATCTAGATATCTATTTGCATAGAGGCGCGGGGGCTTACATTTGCGGAGAAGAAACAGCATTGCTTGAAAGCTTAGAGGGCAAAAAGGGGCAGCCTCGCTTAAAACCGCCATTTCCTGCCGGAGCTGGGCTTTATGGGTGCCCAACTACCATTAACAATGTCGAATCTATTGCGGTGGTTCCAACTATTTTGCGTCGTGGAGCTACTTGGTTTGCTTCGATCGGAAAACCTAATAATACTGGACCTAAGTTATTTTGCATTTCTGGCCATGTGAATCAACCTAAAAACGTGGAAGAAGCAATGGGAATACCTTTGAAGGAATTAATAGAAAAACATGCTGGGGGAGTGGTTGGAGGGTGGGACAACCTAAAAGCTATAATTCCCGGCGGCTCTTCTGTTCCACTTATTACAAAGGAGATTTGTGAATCAGTAACTATGGATTTTGACTCTCTAAGATCCGTAGGCTCTGGCCTTGGTACTGGTGGAATTATTGTAATGGATAAATCAACAGACATAATCTACGCCATAGCACGCCTTAGTAAATTTTATATGCACGAGTCATGCGGGCAATGCACTCCATGCCGCGAGGGCACTGGATGGATGTGGCGTATTATGATGCGCTTAAGCCGCGGGGAAGCGCGCGTGGAAGAAATTGATGAATTACTAGATATCACCAAGCAAGTGGAAGGACATACTATCTGCGCATTAGGAGACGCAGCTGCCTGGCCGATTCAAGGCCTGATCAGACATTTTCGTAGCGAAATTGAAGATCGAATAAGAAAATGAAACCATATACGGTTTTAATTACCGGCGCCTCTAGCGGTCTTGGTTATCAGCTGGCCTTAAACTACGCTTCCTCTGATGTTGTTCTGATATTAATCGGCAGGAATATAGAGAGATTATCCGAACTAGAGAACTTATGTATAGCTAAAGGTTCTAGGGTAATAGTTCAAAATCTTGACGTTACAGATAAATCTCAAATGAGCAGCTATCTATCAAAAATCACTAATTTGCATAATATTGATATTTTAATTGCTTGCGCAGGAGTTTCTGCTGGAACCTTAGACGGTCCAGAAAGGGCATCACAGGTAGAAACAATTTTTAACACTAATGTAAACGGAGTGCTAAACACCATAATGCCGGTTATACCAAGCATGATAGCAAAACGAAGGGGCAGTATCGTGATTATTAGCTCCATGGCTGGACTAATGGGTCTTTCAAGCGCCCCTTCTTACTCTGCCAGCAAAGCTTGTGTTAGAGTTTTTGGTGAGGCTTTAAGGGGGTATTTAAAGCAATATAAAATCAATGTCAATATAGTGATTCCCGGATATATTAAAACCCCAATGACGGAAGTAAACAAGTTTCCTATGCCATTTATGATTTCAGCTGAAAAAGCAGCAAAAAAAATTATTAACGGCATAAACAAAAACAAGGGTATTATAGCTTTTCCAATTGTAATATATTTATTATTAAAATGCCTAAATTTATTGCCTAATCCAATAATAACTTATGTCAATTCCAAACTTCCTGGAAAACCATCTTTTGAAGATTGATTACTCTCAGGATTTATTTCGTTTGGATGGGTCAGTTCTCTTCAATATACATTTAATATCAACTGTTATTTAGCAACGCCCGAATTTCACAGAGCCATTACTCCATAAAACAACTGTAGAAAAAAATATTTAAGCGGTATATAATGCGGGGTCATCAACATATTTGCTTTTTTGGTGAATAATAAATACAAAAGTAATGGCGATTAATAGCGATGCAAAAATTATCCTTTCAAAAAATCATTCTAGAACTGCAAAATTTTTGGCAAGATTACGGTTGCGCCATCTTGCAACCTTATGACGCAGAAATGGGAGCGGGCACATTTCATCCAGCTACCGTACTTCGCTCTTTGGAACCAAAGCCTTGGAATGTAGCATATGTTCAGCCATCTAGGCGCCCTACTGACAGTAGGTACGCTCAGCATCCAAACAGAATGCAGCACTACTATCAATTTCAGGTGATTTTAAAACCATCTCCGGATGACATTCAGGACCTATACCTACAAAGCCTTGAAAAACTTGGTATTAACACCAAAATTAATGATATAAGATTCGTGGAAGATGACTGGGAGTCACCAACTCTTGGAGCTTCAGGCCTTGGATGGGAAGTATGGTGCAATGGAATGGAGGTTTCGCAATTCACTTATATGCAACAAATTGGTGGAATTGAGTGCAGGCCAGTAGCAGGAGAAATAACTTATGGACTTGAAAGATTAGCGCTTTACATACAAGGCGTAGATTCTGTAAAAGATCTGGATTGGAACGGTCAGAAAGGTGACAAAGCTTTAACTTACGGGGAAATTGACTTCGAATCAGAAAAACAATTTTCAAAATTTAATCTTGAAGTTGCTGATGTAGAAATATTGCTGAGGCATTTTACTGATTGCGAAAAGCAATGCAAAGAGTTGATAGAAGAAAATTTACCTATGCCTGCTTATGATTACTGTATTAAAGCAAGCCATTTATTTAATTTATTAAATGCAAGAGGTGTAATAAGCGTGACAGAGCGGGCGGCTTATATTGGCAGAGTCAGAAATTTAGCTAAAATATGCTGTGAGAAATGGCTTGAAATTAGAGGTTACAGGTAGAAAATAATGAGTGAGTTATTAATAGAATTATTTTGCGAAGAAATTCCAGCATTAATGCAAAGAAATGCCGAAAATGCTTATCTAGAAATTTTTAACAAATATTTTCAAGAAAAAGAAATCAGTTTTAAAGAGCTTAAAGTTTTTATCGGGCCGCGTCGTATAACCATCTATTCTAATGGCCTTGATAAAGAAACTAAAGCAAAATTTGTTTCCATAAAAGGACCAGCTGTCTCCAGCCCCAAACAAGCAATTGACGGATTTTGTAAATCTAACAAGATTAACGAATCTGCGTTGGTGATCAAAGAAATTAAAGGACAAAATTGTTATTTTTATGAACAAGAAATAGCCAGTCAGCTTACTAGAGATATTTTATTAAGTAGCTTAGCAGAAGTTTGTATGTCATATGTTTGGCCAAAATCTATGTACTGGTCAGATTATAAGATAAAATGGGTAAGACCACTAAAAAATATTTTATGCATCTTTGATAAAGAATTAGTGCCAGTTAAAATAGGTCATTTAGTAGCTAATTCTCTAAATGTAGCTAACTCTCTAAATGTAGCTAATTCTCTAAATCATGCAAGCACTTTTGGTCACAGATTCATGAGCCCACAAGAGATAAGGGTAGTAGATTTTGCTCAATATCAACAGTCTCTAAAAGAAAATTTTGTGATCTTAGACCGCAAAGAAAGAATGGAAATGATAAGTTCGGCAATGGCCAAAGAAGCTAGTAAGCTAGGTTTAACTATCAAAGAAGATAATATCCTGCTTGAAGAAGTTGCAGGTCTTGTGGAATATCCTGTAGTATTATGCGGAAAAATAGATAGTAAATTCTTGGCAGTACCAAGCGAAATTTTGGTAACATCGATGAAGGTAAATCAGAAATATTTCAGTCTTTTTGATAAAGATAACAATTTTGCTCCTTACTTTCTTTTTGTTAGTAATATTAAATCTGCTGATCCAGACATTGTTATTAAGGGTAATGAAAAAGTACTTTCTGCAAGACTCTCTGACGCTTTGTATTTTTATGAACAGGACTTAAAAAAACCTCTGGAACAATCTTTAAACAAGTTAGGTAGAATAATTTTTCATGCAAAGCTTGGTTCATTACAAAATAAAGTGGACCGCGTGGTTAAACTAACTCAGATCATCGCTCCAAATTTAACAATAGCAACAGAAGCGGCCAAGTTATGTAAAAATGATATTGTCTCTGAAGTAGTAGGAGAGTTCCCAAACCTACAAGGTATAATGGGTTATTACTACGCTGCGGCTAAAGGAAGAGAAGAGGTCGCAACAGCAATACGAGATCATTACAAACCCTATGGACCTTCGGATTCCGTACCAGAAGGAGCTGCTGCAATTTTAGCTCTTGCTGACAAGATAGACAGTTTGTGCGGTCTTTTGTTAGCTGGTGAAAAACCAACCGGTTCTAAAGATCCTTACGCACTACGTAGGACAGCTCTGGGAATTGTTAGAATCATTTTAGAAAATGAACTAGAACAAGATCTTGTAAGTCTTATTAGATCAGCATCTCAGCTTTATTCTGAAGTACTAAAATTTCCAGAAGAAGAGATCAATCACATTATTTCTTTTATTGAAGAGCGGGTAAAAAATCATTTTAAAGAACAATTTGATATTAATAATATTAACGCAACTGTGGATTTACTAAAGGAGCCAAATCTACTAACTACTAAGAAAAAAATATCTTCTCTAACTTTATTTCTCCGAGATGGTGGAGATGGGGAAGCGTTACTTAATTCTTATAAAAGAGCCAATAATATTATTGGTAAGTTAATATTGAAAGGAGAAGTTAATCAGGGTCTTTTTAACGATTATGATCGGAAGTTATTTGATTTCTTAAGCACTAGTAGCGAAATAATCAATAGCCAGATTAAGCAAAAACAATTTGATAAAAGCTTAGACACTCTTGCTGGATTAAAGCCAATAATTGCCGAGTATTTTGATAATGTTTTGGTTATGGATCAAAATCAGGAAATTGCTAACAACAGACTATTGTTACTTGATCAAACAAGAAAATTATTTAATAAAATAGCCAATTTTGATCTGTTATAAAGTCTATGCAAGATTTATCTGTAATTAAACATGCTGCAGAAATTATCAAACAAGGGGGGCTTGTCGCCTTTCCGACTGAAACTGTTTATGGGCTGGGGGCAGATGCTTTTAACGAAGAAGCTTGTCTTAAAATTTATAAAGCAAAAGGAAGGCCAAGCAATAACCCTTTAATAGTTCATGTTTCTTCAATAGAGCAAGCAAGAGAATTAGCGGTATTTACAGGCGATGCTGAACTGCTTTGCCAGTTATGGCCAGGACCACTAACTATGGTGTTACCCAAACATGTTAACAGCAGGCTTGCGAAGTCCGTTACAGCAGGTTTAAATACTGTAGCTATAAGGATTCCGGCTCATTCGGTTGCTACCGAATTAATCTCACAAAGCACAAAGCCTATCGCTGCTCCTAGCGCAAATAAATCCGGCAGACTGAGTCCTACTTCCAGCTGGCACGTAAAAACGAACTTTAGTGATGAAGAAGTATTTATTATTAACTTAGAAGAGTCTCTGAAATACGGTTTAGAATCAACTATCATAGATCTTTCTACTCCCACTCCAACTATATTACGTTTTGGATTCATTACCCCGGAATTTATAGAAAAAATCCTTGATAAGAAGGTAGAGATATCAACGAATTCTGGTCACATTAAGGCGCCAGGAATGATGTACTCTCACTATGCACCTAAAACTCATCTTAGAATTAATGTTCAATCTTTACAAGAAAACGAAGTGGGTCTTAATTTTGGAAATAGCAACTTAATATCTCATGGCTCATTAAATCTCAGCAACCTAGGAGACCTAGCAGAAGCTGCTGCTAACTTATTTTCTTACCTTCATAATTTAGATGCGTACGCTCAGCAACATTCTCTAAAATCCATTGCTGTTGCTAAAATTCCGAATGAATCCATAGGGCTTGCTATTAATGATCGCCTCCGCAGAGCATCTTCATAGATACTATTAACATAAGTAATTTATGATGTTAATAGTGCCCAGTAACAGATTTTGACTCACTTCTTTTTAGATTTTATACAAAAAGAAAGATATTACTTGAAAACATATAGTGGAATATATATCATCCTCGTGCAATATTATTCAGGTTTCTTTATGTACAAAAATATAGTTGTTCCAATTGATTTGTCGGATAAACAGTCCGTAGATGCTAGCCTGGCCCATGCTCTTAATCTGGTGAGTGCCTTTGGTTCTGAGTTACACTTAATTCATATTATTCCAGATTTTGGCACTAAATTACTCGAAGATTATCTTCCTAAAGGCTGGATGAGCGACCAAAAAGAAAAATACAATCTTCAACTGCAAACAGTGGTAAAAAAATATATTCCTGAAGAAATTAAAGCAAATTATTATATTGGACGTGGCGCTATATATGATGAGGTCATTACTTACTCTAATAAAGTAAACGCAGATTTGATTATAGTCTCTGCTGTTCGCCCACAACTTCGCGATTATATGCTTGGTCCAAATGCTTCAAAGATTGTAAGACATTCAAGTGTTTCAGTATTGGTTGTGCGTGAGAATTAAAATATCGTATAACTAGAGGTTACAATTGACCTAAATTGACCTGATAGGCTTGACCACGCTTGAGCTGTTTTTATCAGTCTCTGGGGTTTTTTTGTCGGAATTCTGTTTCGTCTTTGGGGATTTATTACTACTACTAGCTTTGTTATTTCCAGATTTGAGCTGGACCATTTCAAGTTCAGCACTTGTCGGACAACGATAATTTGCCATAGCATTTTTCGTATCATTTAACATTGACTTAATTTGCTCTAACTCTGCCCTTAATTCCAAATTTTCAGTATATTCTTGATTATCAATCCTGCTATTAGTCTTAACTAAAGAAGGGTAGGCCTGGTTTTTTCTCCCCCCCTTCCCTTTACCTAAATATTTATTTTCTATATCTTTCTCAAGCATATAGCGATACATATCCCTATTTGCTCTAGAAATATTTTCACTTTCAAGTATTTGATCTATATCATCACTATCATCATCTTCGTCCTCGTCATAGCCATTAATAGCAACATTTTGTTTAGCTTTCGCAATGTATTTTTTATTATACAAAGGCGCCCTTTTATTACCTTTAAATCCTTTACGATCAAAAAGCTTGTTATTAGCAGATTTTTTAAAATATCCTTCAGGACCAGTAACGCAAGATGCCAAAAGAAACAGAGAAATGATAAAAATGATTGCTTTATTTAACATAATATGCACAGTGTCACTTTAAATTTATAATAACTATTAATGTCATATATCTAAGATAGTTTCAATCTATTGGGTAAAGCTATCTCTATAAGTAGCTAATTATTTTTAAAACTGTGTTGGCTAAATGTCTTGTACCATTTGTTTTACGTTTTAAAAGATTTTGTGAAGCTATTTTTAACTTAGAGCGATCCCTTATCAAATCGTATAATTTATCTGCAAGCACTACTGGAGTAATCTCGCTTTGCCTATAAACCCAAGAAGCTCCAATATCCTGCAAAAACTTAGCATTTTGATATTGATGATCATCTGCTGAAGCAGGCAATGGAATAAATATTGCTGGCAACCCAATTTGCGTTAATTCAGCTATAGTTGATGCTCCAGATCTTGCTATCACTAACTGACTTTTTTGATAATGCTGATGAATATCGTGAAAAAAATCGCTAATAATATTCGTTATTCCTAGTTTATTATAAATGTTTCTAACATCAGCTTGATCATCCGTTTTTACTTGTTGAATGATATTGATTTTAATTTCAGGATAATTTTTTGTTAAAATTTTTATAGATTCTGGTATCAAAACTGAGAAAATCTTAGCCCCTTGGCTACCACCTATTACAAGTAGCGTAAAAGATTCATCATCAAAATTTTCTTTCGGAGGAAGAGTCATTATATTTTTTCTGGTAACGTCACCAACTACCAAAAACTTATCTACCTTATCTACAAAATCCTGTGACAAATCTTGAGGAAGATTTTTAGTATCCTGATAAGCAAGAGCAATTAACACTGCTTTTTTTGCAAAAAATTTATTAGTCTTACCTAAAAAGGCATTTTGTTCATAGATAATTGTAGGTATTCCAAGCAACTGTCCAATAAACATCACTGGAAAACTAGGATATCCACCAAAACCTATTATAACAGAAGGCTTTATGCGATTAATGAGTAGTAGCGACTTAATTAAAGCGATAAATATTGAAAAAGGTACTTTTAGCCTATTCAACACCCCGGTTAAGTTAATGTAGAGATTTATAACGTGATAAAAAAGACTGGAAGAAGTTATCTTTTCAGTATTGTATTTTGGAAAAAAATTATCGGCTAAATATTTTTTGCATCTATTGTCGGTACTAACATGTATGTCCAGCCCCTTCTTATTAGCTAACTCCTCGGCTAAGGCTAGAGCTGGAAAAAAATGTCCACCAGTTCCTCCAGCTGTAATCAAAATTGCAGTATTTTTTATGATATTTTTTTTTGTATCATTTTTTTGAATATAATTAGCCTTCAGCATTTTCATGAACTTCATAATAAATGAACGTTTTTATCTTATGCTCCTTTTATTGTCGCAATTCTAGAGAGGCTAGCAAGAATGGATACTCTTCGCACCATCTCCTTGGAACGAAAATCCGCAACTTTACACGAAACAACCAACGAAAGCGTGGCCGTCCAGACCCAGTTTATTGCGGACTCCCGCATCCGCAATGGATGGTGACCTAATAGATGATGACCTATAAAAGCAGATGGATATAAGGACTAGCTCCAAAGGAATCTAGTCTAATGACTTGCAGAAGCAGGACTCACTATCATTATAATTTGCTTGCCTTCCATTTTAGGTTCATGGTCAATCTTAGCTAAATGAGAAATGCCAGCAACAATTTTGGCAAACAACTCATCGCCTTTTTCTTTATGCATCACTTCACGCCCTTTGAACCAAAGAGAGATTTTGACTTTATCACCTTCTTCAAGAAATCCACAAATCTTCCTAATCTTTATGTCAAGATCACCCTGTCCAATATTTACCTTAAATTTCATCTCCTTTAAAACAGTTTTTTTCTGCTTTTTCTTAGCCTCCTGAATCCTTTTCTTAGCATCGTACTTATATCTACTAAAATCAAGAAGTTTACAAACTGGAGGTTCTGCATTAGGAGAAATCTCCACTAAATCCAAACCAGCTTCCTTTGCATGGTTTAGCGCCTCAGCAATGGAGACTATACCTATCATCTCTCCATCTTCCCCAACCAATCTCACCTGTTTGGCTACAATTTCCTTATTAACACTTGGAAATTTATTTTTTTTAGACTCTTTTATAAAACTTCTCCATATTCATAGTTAACATTTTTAGCGCAAGTACCTATCGTTTTCAGCACTAATCATTTTAATTACTTCATCTACAGACAGCGTTTCCTGCTCTTCAGATGAACCAAGTCTTCTAATCGTCACCGTACCATCCTGCAGCTCTTTTTTACCAACAACGGCAATAAGAGGAACTTTTTGATTAGAAAAATTACGTATCTTATAATTAACCTTTTCCTTAGAAATGTCAAGCTCAGACCGAATCTGAGCACCAATAAATCTTTCATTTAATGCGATTATGTAGTCGTCTAATTCGTTAGTTATACCGACAATAGCTATTTGAATAGGCGCCAGCCATAGCGGAAACTTTCCAGCATACTGTTCAATTATTATCCCCATAAACCTTTCGAAAGTTCCAATTACTGCCCTGTGAAGCATTACCGGCCTTTTCTTCTCTCCGCTAGGGGCAATATATTCAGCGTCTAACCTTTCCGGCAATACAAAATCTACCTGCAATGTTCCGCATTGCCAGTCTCTGCCGACAGCGTCAGTTAGAACAAATTCAAGTTTAGGACCGTAAAAAGCCCCCTCCCCTGGATTCATTTCATACTCAAAGCCCGCTTCTTTTACTGCTATTTTAAGAGATGACTCTGCTTTATCCCATGTAGCATCGCTACCGGCTCTTACCTCAGGGCGGTCAGAAAACTTTACCTTAATATCCTTAAACCCAAAATCGTTATAAACTTCTCTTAGCAAGTTACAAAAAATCACTGTTTCACTATTAATTTGATCTTCTGTGCAAAAGATATGAGCATCATCTTGAACGAAGTTACGAACCCTAAGCAAACCATGGAGCCCTCCTGTAGACTCGTTCCTGTGACAACACCCAAATTCGGCCATACGCAACGGCAAATCGCGATAGCTTTTTATTCCTTGTTTAAATATTTGTATATGACCCGGACAGTTCATTGGTTTTAAAGCGTGGATTTTATCATCACCTTCAACTATAAACATGCTTTCCCTGAATTTTTCCCAGTGACCTGAAGCCTCCCAAAGCTTTTTATCAAGCACCATAGGAGTTTTAACTTCCACGTAATGGCTTTTTTCTAGCTTTCTTCTGATATAAGCCTCAATAGTGCGGTAAATATTATAACCTTTCGGATGCCAGAAAACCATTCCTTGAGCCTCTTCTTGCAAGTGGAATAACCCCAGCTCCTTACCGAGTCTACGGTGATCCCTCCTTTCTGCTTCTTCAAGCATGTGTAAATAATTATCGAGCTGCTCCTTAGTTGCCCAAGCAGTGCCATAAATACGTTGCAGCATTTCATTTTTACTATCACCGCGCCAGTAAGCACCAGCTACTTTCATCAGCTTAAAATGTTTAATCTTGCCAGTAGAAGGGCAATGAGGCCCTCTGCAAAGGTCAACAAAATTACCTTGACGATAAAGAGTGATTCTCTCCCCTGCAGGAATCGACGCAATAATCTCCGCCTTGTAATGCTCCCCCATTTTTTTGAACATTTCGATAGCTTCATCCCTATCGATCTCTTGGCGGATAAATTTATGATCCGCCTTTACTATCTCATGCATCCTGGCTTCAATTTTTGCTAAATCATCAGAAGTAAAAGGCGTAGATTTTGCAAAATCGTAATAAAAGCCATCTTTAATTGCAGGGCCTATCGTTACTTGTAAATCAGGAAATAAATCTTTTGCTGCCTGAGCAATAATATGCGCAGCATCATGCCTGATAATCTCAAGTGTTTCAGGATCTTTTATAGTCAAAATTCGGACAGAACTATCCTCCTTAATCGGCAAAGATAAATCTACCAATTTGCCGTTTAGCTCTATTGCCATAGCATCTTTAGCAAGGGAGTTTGAAATGCTAGCTGCTATTTCTGCCCCTGCTGCTATTTCTGCCCCTGTAGTACCTTGATTAAACTGTTTTATTGACCCATTAGGGAAAGTAATATTGATCATCATACTTGACTTAAAGCTTATAATTTAAAATAATAAAAACGCCACAGATTATTATATCTCTGATAAATAAATCTGACTCCCCGCATTCGCGTGGATGACATAAAGGAAACGGGAATGACAGCCATGCAAGTTTCTCACTAACCAAGCTATTTTTACCGGTTTTTATGGTAACTTGTCAACAAAAGTTTTATAAGTTAAATTTATTTCTTATTAGACACAGCTCTTACAGAAGCGTATTTAACTGCGGAATGGCAACAGCAACCTCTTCTTTCAGTTTAGCATAAAGATCTTCTAGTTGCTGGTAATCATTTTTGTTATTTTCGATCATGTCTCTACACAAGAATTCCAATTGCTTAGCCGCATCAGAAACTCTTTCAACGCCAAGTTGCTTAGCAGAAGACTTAATGGTATGCGCTGGAGAAAGTACGATCTGGGCGTTATGATCCCTAGCCCCTCTTTCGATCTCTTGCATATACATCTCTGTATCCTCTATGAAATATTTCATCATCATTTGAAAGCGATCCTGCATCAAGCTTTTTGCTTCATTTACTGTATTCAAATTCAATATTTCCAACTGCTTAGCCATTTTAGACCTCTATTAACTCCGAAATAAAAATAAAAATAAAAAACAAAAACATAATAAACCTTTGATGGACCTTTAGTTAAACTCAACTCTATGAATCTTTCAACCATTTTCCTATCGTAGTAGCAAAATCTTTTTGCCTTACTGGTTTTGATAAATAGTCATTCATACCAGAGGCCAAACATTTTTCCCTATCTCCCTTCATAGCATTTGCCGTCAAAGCGATTATTGGTATATGTTTTTGATTAGCTTGTTTTTCATTTTCTATGATTTTAGCTGTTGCTTCAAAACCATCCATAATTGGCATTTGACAATCCATGAATATCAAATTGAAATTCCGATCATTTTTTAGCAACTCAACTGCTTCTAAGCCATTTCTTGCAACTAGTACCTCACATTTTAGCTTTTCTAGCATCTCTTTAGCAAATTCGGCATTGATTCTATTATCCTCAGCAAGAACAACCCTTATCGGACCCTGCACGCCATGATCAAGATCTGTTTTTTCCTCTATTGTATTCTTTTTAACGCTATCTGAGTTAGATTTATCAAGCAACATAGTGAAAGAAAAAGTAGACCCCTGACCAGGCTCACTATCGACACTAATTTCACCTCCAAATAAATTCACAAACATCTGGCAAATAGAAAGCCCAAGACCAGTACCTCCGTACTTACGGGTGGTGGAACTATCGGCTTGAACAAATTTATTAAAAATGCGCCTTCTTTGCTCTTTAGTAAGACCAATTCCAGTATCTTTGATCGATATCATTACCATCGATTTACCTGGCGGAGGAGTGAAATTAGGCTGATTAGCAACCGTTATAGTTACCCCCCCTTTTTCAGTAAATTTCACCGAATTACCAACTAAATTATGCAACACTTGTCTTACTCTCATTTGGTCACCAATCAAGAACTCATTGAAACCATCTTCGAAATTAACTGCAAGCTTCAGACCTTTTTTAGCCGCCCTTGGCAAACTCAACGCTACAACCTCTTGCACAGCTTTTTTCAGGTCAAACGGAGCCGCATCAAGCTCCATCTGACCTGCTTCTATTTTTGAGAAGTCAAGTATATCATTCAAAATTTCCAACAAGTGTTCTGCAGAACGAAGCACATCTTTTAGGTAATTCCTTTGTTGATCCGTTAAAGAAGTATCCAACGCAAGCTCTGTAATGCCTATTATGCCGTTCATAGGGGTTCTAAGTTCATGACTCATCGTCGCTAAAAAGTCTGACTTCATTTTTGTAGCTGACTCAGCTTCTTCTTTTGCTTCTTTAAGATTTTTCTCATAACCCTTGCGATCAGTAATATCACTAATTGCTCCAGTCATTCTTACTATGTTAGTTTCAGAATCTTCTGTAAGCGACCCCTTTGTTTGGAACCATCTGTATTCGCCACTTTTTTTCCTTAATCTATATTCCAAAGAAAATGGTTTATTATGGTTAAAATGCTCCTCTATAGCCTTTTTAAACATATCCACATCATCAGGATGAATTAGCGATAAGAAATGAGTGTAAGTAGGGACTATTTCTTGATCAGCATAACCTAAAAGCTTGAAAAATTGTGGAGACCAATATTGCTCATCTTGTTGAATATTTTTCCAATCCCATATTCCGTCATTTGCACCTTCAACAGCTAACTGGAATCTTGTTTCACTCTCTTTTAAATCTTTGGTTTTTTGATGAACTAATTTTTCAATACTATCAGAATAACCAGTAATTATCATGATGAGTATAGCAGCAATGGCCGTAAAGAATAGCCCAGCAAGAAGCAAATACCACAAGTGCCACTCTTTATGAGCTACAAGATATTCTTTTGTTTGCTTAAAATTCGCTTCAAATGTTTTATTGCCAAAAGTTATGGTAGCTGTTTTATTTAGCAAATACATAGGCATGTTTTCAACTGATTTTAAAACCAGCACTTTTTCGTTAGCAGAGGAACTATTATCAAATATTTCTACTTCAATGCCCTTCTCTTTTAAATCAGTAATAAATTTTTTAAATATGGAATCAAATTTAAAAATACCTATATTAAATCCTACTATCTTATCGTTAAACGTAGGACTGTAATTAGCAACACTTGGGAAAACAGGATCAAGAATTAACATCACTTTGGTCTTATCTAGCAAATTATCTAGGCTAATCAAATCAGAAACTTGTGTTTTTCTTGTTTTTATAGCAGCATCCACAGTCGTTACTATCTTAGGATCCGAATATAAATCATAACCTAATTCAAAACCATTTCGGTCAGTACTTACTTGATATTCTGTGTAATATACCGGCAATAGCATATTCTCTTCCTGCTTAACATAAGCACTATCATCATCACCAGAAAATCCACTTATCTTATAATCAGAAAAACCTTCTTTTATTACTTTGCTAATAAATTGATCTTTATCGCTTAACTCAATTCTTGGCGCCCAAATAAATCCATATAATTCTGGAAATTTATTTAAAACTATTCCTACTAAATATTGGAAATTTGGTTTATCTACTTGATTATACGCAAAATAAAAACGATTAATAGAAGTAAACTTTTCAAGATAATCTCGAAATTTTCCTTCCATCTGAATAATGGCATTGTCAACCTCAGCACTTAAATCCTTTTTAAGCCTTTCATGCTCCCAGCGACTGGCATTCGAAAATAAAACAATCACTGTAGCGAACACAACAACTAAGGGAACCGCAACAAATATTTTTCGATTCACACTTATATACTCTTTCGACGAAAACATCGCCACTAATATTGGCGTACATACGATAATACCAAGACTATTTCCTATCCACCATGTCCACCAATTATAGAAGAATCCGCTAGCAGGGACTATACCCTTTAAGTATAAACTTGTAACTCCTATTGACGGCGAAGGTATTGATCCAATCAATCCAGCAACTAAGAATAAAATTAATATATCTTTCCAATGGGATAAACTACTTGGATAACCAATCAATTTTTTAATAATAAACGCTACTGTAAATGAATCAACAGTAGCAGCTATGGCTATTCCGCTAGATACATCCATAAATTCCAAAGAACGAATAGTGAATATATTATATGAAGAGGTGAAATTCATTAAATTTACCAACAGCGATGCTAAAAACACTGCTGGTAAATTTCTGTATCCTAAAAGAAGCACAGCAGCTGAAGCAATACCAGAAGCTGGCCATATTGCCGTTGAATCATCCGGAGGCAAAGCAAGTAAAAAACCTAGCTTTGCTGGTAAAAAATAACACAAAAAAACAATGGATAAATTTTTTATATTTTGCATAATCAGCTACCAGTTAAAATCTTCTTGCTGCGTTCCATCTATAACAGCAACTACTTCATTTCCTTGAGTGTTATACTCTACTAAATCGAATAACATACTTGCTCTTGCTACCCCTCTACCATGGCTATGAAGAGCCCTGGAAGGATCAACTTGCAGAAATTTCTTCCAAGCAAAACCCTTGCCATGATCAGCAATTTTCAATGTATGTCTTTCTCCTTCTTTATTAAAAAAAACATCCACGAATTTTTGCTTATTTCCTTCTATCTCTAATCTTTTTACTACTTCCTGTCTCCACATTCCAGAGGATATCAACTGCGTTTTTTCTTCGTAAGATATATCGCATATACCATGCTCTACTGCATTAATCAAAATTGCAGCTATTCCAGGCAAAACCCTTTGAGAGTCAGGAAAACAATATGCTAAAAAACAGGCCAAATCATCTGCTTCCTCTAGGGTACGGATTTTGAATGAAATATTACGAATTAATTTAAAACTCGTTCTATGCCTGCTTATCTCGTCAGTTAAGAGCTTGCGTTGTTTTGATTCTTTTACAGCTAATGAAACAACAGATTTTAAAACCTCCTCTTGCACAGGCTTAGTAAGATAGTAAAAAACTCCTAAATCTATACCTTCTTTAATTTGGTCTGGAGCATCTGCTCCTGTTTGCATTATAATAGGAGGCTTAGAAATTTTTTGATGGTTATTAATCCATCTAACTATTTCAAGACCATCTATATCTGGCATCATCCTATCAAGTAAGATAGTATCTATTTTCTCATGATTAGACTCTATAGCATCTTTTGCGGTAACTCCATTTTCTGCAACAATTACTTCATAACCTTGTAGCATTAGACGATTTTCTAGCATCATTCTGGTGGTTCTATCATCTTCGACTATTAAAACTAAAGGCTTCATATTTTTTACCAACTATTACTAATTATTGACCATGATTATCTTTCAGTAAAGGCTGTGGTAATTGAAGTATGAATCGGTTTTAACAAATAAGATAAAACTGTTTTATTACCAGTCACTATATCAGCCTGAACGGTCATACCAGGCATGATAATGTTACGACTCGGATCGTTGCCAACATAATTTTGATCAAGCGATACTTTACCTAAATAATATCTAGTGCCATCATCATTAACGAAAGTAGTAGCTGAGACGTATTTTAATTTACCACTAACTGTTCCATAACGAGAAAAATCATAAGAGCTTATCTTTACTTTTACATCTTGATCTATCTTCACATGCCCTACATCTTTTGGCTGAATTTTTGTTTCAACGATTAAACTACCCTCTAACGGCACTACTTCCACAATAACTTTACCAGCTTCTATAACTCCTCCAACTGTTTTGATCTTCAATCCCTTAACATAACCATAGGACGGGGATTTTATATCAAGACGCCCCACTTGATCGGCCAATTTTTGTACCGCTTCATTTACTTGAATTAAATCGTTATTCACCTGATTTAGGTCTTGATAAGCATCATCAAGAGCTTTTGCCTCAAGTGAAGAAAATCGATTCTGATATTCAGAAATAGCGTTTTTAGCCTGGTCAATCTCTGAATCCGTACTGTTTAAATCTCCCTCTGTTTGATTTAATTGCTTTTGAATATCCAAGAAATTAAATTTGCTTAACTGCCCCTTTTCCATAAGCTGCTTCTTCAAATCACGCTCCTCAGAAATCAAGGCAATATTTGAAGCTAATGTATTTTTTTTCCTTTGCAAAATTTCCAGTGTTTCTTGTTTTTGTTTAATTTGATTTTCAATTACATTCTTTTCAGTTTCTTGGGCATTAACCATACTATGGAAAATATTATTTTGCTGATCCTCCATTTCCTTATTTCTACCCTCGGTAATTGAATCAAAATTAAGCACATCTTGTTTGTTTATAAAAGCTCTTAACCTTAAAGCTTGATACTCAAGTGCCGATTTTTTAGCTTTCATAGCTACAAGATCTTTTTTCAAACCAGATCCATCTAATTTAATCAATGTCTGACCCTTTTCTACCAACTCACCATCGGTGACGTTAATTTCAGCAACAATACCACCTTCCAAATGCTGAATCGATTGCACGTACTTACTCGGCAAAATCTCGCCTTCTGTAACAGCTATTTCATTAACTTCAGTAACAGAGCACCATATGACCAACCCCAGAATAATAATGCTAATAACCATTAAAGTAGTTCTAACAATATGAGGAGCAACCGCCTCCTCCACTAAAGCAGTTTGAGAAAGATATCTTAGCTGATCAATTTTTGCATAATGATTCTTTTTATGTGAAAAAGCTGTAAACATCCTACCTAACATTTTATCTACTTCCCATATTGATTAATAAATTCACTTGACTGCATAACTAACGGTCTAGTACCTGGCCTTAAAACTATCACCTTATCTGCTAGTTTTATAAAATCATCTCTTTGGCTAACAAAAAAAACCGTTTTCTTTCCTTTAGCTTGCTCTATTAAATTTTTATAAGCCATACCCACCTCTTCATTTAAAGAAGCATTAGGTAACTCATCAAGTAGCATAATATTGCTTTTAGATTTTAAAATTGATCTAGCAAGATTTAGTACATATTTATAGCTGCTTGGAATTTGGTTATTATTACCATAAAGGAGAGTATCAATACCATTCTCTAAATTACCTAGCTCCTCAAGCCCCTTTGCTTGTTTTAGTGCATTTGTTATATCCTCATCAGTTGCAAGAGGATTTCCTAATAATAGATTTTCTTTAATTGTACCTTCGAAGAAATTCGGAACTTGCGGTAAATAGCAAACATAGTTTCTAAGTTCTACAGGATCCATCTGTTTTATGTTTATTCCGTCAATCCTTATGGTACCTGTTTGCGCTTGATACAAGCCATTAATGAGCTTTAAAATGGAGCTTTTACCAGATCCATTACTACCCGTTATAGCAACTATTTCGCCTTGCATTACTTCAATATCAAGACCTACAAATATCGGCTCCACCTCAAGGCTGTAACGCAAACCGACATTCGTAAGCCTTATGTTCCCTTTTAAACTTTCAATAGGTCTTTTTAAAATTGCTGTAGGTTGATGTTCAATCTCTATAGTTGCTAGCCTATTAATTTGCTCAATACTATTTTTCAGTTGCTCTATCCTTGGTAACATCGAACAAAGAGTTTGCAATGGGCTAAGAATACGCCATATTAAAATCATTGTTGCAACAAGAGCTCCGACTGTAAGTTGCTGTATCCAAATCAGATGCAGTCCCAAAGAAATTACAGCTACTCCCGCCAAAATCGATATGGTATGAGCAACAGTCTCAATTATTGAAGAAATCATGTTAGACTTAAAACTAGCTACCGATGAACCACTTAGCTTATCCTTATAACGATCCAGCCAACTCCTAGACATACCATTATGATGCAGATTATGCATCTTTATGAAAGTTTCCATCCCAAGTTGCTGCCTACCGGAACTTGACCTAGCAGCGCCCCTCATCGCTATTCTTAACTTAGACTGATAGTAAGCAAGAAGCAGCACAAATATAACTACAACCATTATTGGAATGTAAACAATAGGACCAGCTATAAGCCAAATAGCAAATAACAAAATTAAGGTAAATGGTAGCTCAATAATTACCATAAATAATGGGCCAGTAAAGAATTTCCTAACCGACTCGAACGTCTTAATTCGAGAAATTTGTGACGAGATCGAAGCCCCTTCTGTATAAGCTGCTTTCATTAATAGCAATCTCTCAAAGATGGTTTTACTTACAACATTGTCAAGCCTTACACCAAGCCATACTATAGACCTAAGCCTGATCATCCTAAGTATCGCCTCACCAAGAACTGCTATAGCCACACCAGAAACCAGTTGCAATAACGTACTAGTTGAACCAGAACCAATAACCGTATTGTAAATAGACATTATGAAAAGCGGCATAGCTAAAGCTAAAAAATTTATCATTGCACTAGTAATAATAATTTCTTTCATTACTGGTCTAAATTTTTCAAAAACAATTTTAAACCACGAAAGCCCAGCAGCTTTTTGGTTCTGATTTTCTTCCTCTACTAATTCTGGATTATTTTTTTTGAAAAAATAAACATCGCCCATTAGATTTTTAGTCGTAAATTCAACGATTTGTTTCTTTTTACTGTGAAATGCAGATATAATACCGTCTTTTTTACTTAAAATTACTAAAGGAACAGCTTTAGCTTTATTTGGAATGAATAGACATGGTAATAATCTTTCATCGATATCGTTGACATCGATTATCATACTATTACTCGAAAATCCAAGATTATGCATAGTGTTTATAATATCCAAAAGATCTATTTCTCGACCCTTTACATACGGTAACGACTCAAAAAGATGCCTAGCATTACCACTCCATTGCAATGAAACAACAAGCATTGCCAAGCTATTAGCAAAAATATGCTCATGCCTTGAAAGAGCAGGCATTAAATTATGCATATCAAACAATTTGAGTAGATCATCAATTTTATCGGTATCAATGAAATGTAACTCCTTTGCTCCTGGTAAAATTGAGTCTGCTGCATTATTAATCATATTTTCAACTCTTTATAAGCTCTAGCTTCATACATGTTACTATCTTCCATAGCAACTTCCTGCATTTTTCCGTCTTTTAGGAGATAGTGTTTGTCAGCTAATCTGTTAATATTATGATCTTCCGTGACTATTATCATAGTCGCCTTACCTTTTAACAAATTAAGAAACTTAACTAATAAGTTATATCCTTCTCTGTCTAACCCCCTATCAGCATTATGAAACAAAACTATCTTAGGCTTGTATAATAGCACCCTAGCAATAGCCATACGTTGTTTAACGCCAGGAGCGACAATGTCTGCAATACCATCAGTAACTTGCGTTTCGTAACCTTTTGGCATCATGGCAATTTCTTTATCCAAGTTCAGCAACTTAGCTAGTTCTAGAGCCCTTAACTCCATAGTACTATCAAAAGCAGTGATGTTTTCTAAAATACTACCTTGAAAAATTACTGTTTCTGCAGAAATATATCCAACATGCTTCACAAGTTCTTCTGAAGAGTAGTAAGAAGCTGGGATGTTATCTACCAACACTTTCCCTTCTGTAGCTTCAGCCATACCAGCAATTAAACGCATTAAACTAGATTTTCCAGACTGGGTTGAGCCATGTATAGCGATAGCATCCGGTAGTTTCAGATTTAAATTAATATTCTGAAAGATTGTTTTTTCACCGTATTTAAGACCTACATTTTCTAATTTCACGATTCCTGAATGTGTAAACTGAACATCTTTCAAATCATGACGCTCTATTTGTTTGATAGAAAAAATTCTCTCAGCTTGGCCGCTAGCAATACGATATTCTTGAAATTGAGTCCAAAGGAAAAGCGTTTTCTGGATAGGTTGCATTAATCTGCCAGCAAGTAATATCGTTGCAGTAAGAGCTCCGGTAGTAAATTTACCATCGATAACCATTGGCGCACCAAAAGCTACGATAGCAATAACCATTAATTCATTGAATAATACACCAAAAGTCTGTCCTTCAGTGCTGATTATAGCAGTTTTGTAATTATGTAGACTAGATTCTTCTTCAAGCCTTTCATAACGACGCGTAAAAATTGCTTCTAGAGCAAAGGATTTAATAGTATGAATCCCTTGAAGCGTTTCAACAATAAAATTATACCTTTTATCATCTATCCCGCCTTGTTCTGTTAAAGCCTGTTTTAACTCATTACCTATGAACCAAGTAATAATAGCAAAAATACTAATTAGTATTATTGGAACTATCACCAAGATGCCAGTTAAATACGAAATTAAACATAAAAATAACACAGCAAAAGGTATGTCAACCATGTTTACAAGGCTTTGTCCGCTATAAAAATCCCTGAGTTTTGAGAATGCGTTTAAATTTTGTATCTGCCGGCCAGCTCCTTCTTTTTCAATATTGTTATGGTCAGCATTTATATATATCCTCATAGCATTTGCTGCCATAGTATATTCATACATCATGCCAGCCCAACTCGTTGTAAAAGCTCTTGCTACCCTTAATATGCCTTCTAAGAAAATAGCTATGGTAACACCAATAGCCAAAACTGCTAGCGTGCCAACGCTATTATTGATCATTATCCGATCATAAACTTGCAATACCATTATCGGCAAACCTAGAGAAAGCAAGTTAATTGCCAATGTTGAAATCATTAATTCATGCTTATTGAGCCGGAACCTACAAACTGGATTGTTTAATTTGTATTTATCTATTAAATTCATATTAAAACTATCAATAGATTACTTAACTATATAATAATTATTACTATTTTAATAAATAAATTCAACTAAAAATTACAAAACCTAGGTCATCAATTCAGGTAAGCGGTAAATTTGTCTTAATTTAATTTGCGTAATCTAGTCGTAATCTACCTTTAAAAAATACAACCCTTGGGCTGGAGCAGTAGCAGCTGCTTTTTTACGGTCTTTTAGTTCAAGAATTTCTTTGATTTTTTCTGGTGGATAGTCACCTTTTCCTATAGGTAATAAATTACCCACTATATTTCTTACCATATGGTGAAGAAAAGAAGGAGCGGAAACATAAATTTCAATATTATCTCCAGATTTAATAAT
>Ga0075154_10000627_pt1 | contig 28993 bp, 22 predicted proteins | sample JI71714BDNA_FD_70965 | JGI IMG/M metagenome (GOLD analysis project Ga0075154, IMG submission 70965) | Wastewater effluent complex algal communities from Wisconsin, to seasonally profile nutrient transformation and Carbon sequestration -... | ecosystem: Engineered > WWTP > Effluent > Algae...
GGCAAAAGGGTCAATGTGGTGATCACCAGGCTTGTAACCAGCCGGAGCAGCAGTAATACCGCCTTCCCAAGCCGGAATCGTACCGTCTTTATTGCCAGCTTTCTCAGCGCCAAGTGGCGTTAAATCAGCACCTAAACGAGCCACCTGATCAGGTGTCAGTTTTGCAGCCGCGCTGCAGCTTAGTACCAGGGCAATTGCGCTGGATAACAGGGTGAGTTTTTTCATAATTCTGTCTCGTCCCTTTTATAGAGAGTATCTGATGTTGAAAGACACGAAATCGCGGTCTTCAGTGTTGTTTGTGGTACCAACGCCGTCGAAGAAAGCGTTGTATGACACTTCCGCTGACCATTTACTCAGGTAGTCAAACGCGAGGGAGTAACTCAGCGCCTTCTTATCTTCAGAGAACATGAACAGTGGATCCGGCGTAATGCCGTTTACATCGTGTGCAAAAGTCATCCGTTGTGTCAGGTTAACACCGGCCAATACGTTATTGTAGTTGGCTATGGCAACCAAACGATAACCCCAGGCTGACTTCGTTGGAAACGGGTTCGTTTCAGCACCATTTGACACGCCAGTGTGCAGACCAGTTTTCGAGATCAGCTGTCCCTGGGCGTTAGTTCCCATTAATGGCGGACCACTACGGTCAGTATTCGGGCCATTCAGACGCAGAACGTCATGCGCTGGCATATCGCTGATATCAATACCACCGATCTCAGCTAACAGCGTGAAGTTATCAGTATTCAGTACAGGGCCAAACAGATGCGTGACGGTCAATTGTGCCTGCAGCGTGTCACTCAGGATGTAACCTTGCGCGAATTGACCTGGCTGGACCTTTTTACCATCGAAGCGACCGATTTGTGAAATCCCTGCTAAATCCGGACGTAAACCAGCGTTCGCTAACTGCTCTGGCATCCCGGCGTACAGAATTTCAACGTCGTCGATCTGCAGCGGCTCGTCTTGACGATAAGCGACTTCACCGGCAATCGAGGTGCCTTCCAGTGTTGTATTGAAGCTAAAGCCATACAGCTTGATATCTTCTGGATACTCAATCAGACCTTTTGACATCGCTTTGAGGTTGCCGACATTGTCCGCAGTCAATGTATTGGCCGCCATGTAAGCAATATCAGCTTGAATTGCCGCGGTGCGGAAGTCGGAAGCAATACCAGAAATAACCGGTGTCCGGCTGTGGTAATTCATGTAGTACAAAGCGAATTCGGTATCATTTAGCTCAGGCGAGAAATACTCAAGCTTGATACCGTATTGACCTGAGTCACTCGGCTCGATTTCACCCGCATCACCCTTTGGCCGCAACGTGACTTTGGTTGGATAACCCAGATACGCTGCTGATAATTGCGTCAGGCTAGTTTGTGCCGCGGCTCTTTGTGCAGCAGTCGCTGCAGGATTCTGTAATACCGCCATTGCCGACTTAACACCGTTGCCAATACCGTTCAGACCAGCAAGTAAAGTGCTCAGGTCAAGATCCGGATTACCAGCAAAACCGAGCTGAATATTCTGGTTATAACCGCCTTTACCGGCAAAGTCGTTGGTTGAGAAGTAGGTTCCTGGCACAGGTAAATAGCTGTTTTGCCAATCGTACTGATAAAACACTTCAGCCGACAGCTGCTCAGTAAGACCTAATGAAGCCCATGCCATACCAACAGGGATATAGGCTTCTTTTAAGTCAGCACCCGGCAGACGGGCAATACCTACGTCGATCGGGGTGATGTTGATACCGTGCTGAATTAAAGTACTTTCGCCCCAGCTCAGTACTTGCTCACCGACGCGAATTGACAATGGATTGGCACCATCATTTAGCGCGAAATTCGCAAAGACATAAGCGTCTAACAAGCGAACGTCACGACAGGCCAAATCACGCGCGTCATCATCCGAGCAAGGGTCGACCCGGTTACCGGATACAGGATTCGAATACGCACCCTCATTGTCCATCAAGGCAGCGTCGTAAAAGTACATAAAACGGGTGAATAGGCCAAAATCACCTTTGGTGATTGATAATTCGTGCGTGCCTTTAAACAGCTCGGAGAATATATCGCCTTTGTCATAATTCAGGTTACCGGCATCGCCATTCGATGAATAGCCGCCTGGCTGAGCCCAAATCTCTGAAGATGGGTAAATCACATTGGTCGCGGCGTTGTAGCCGGTCCAGTTAAAACGTGGATGGTTGACTTTACTGATGGTATTCCAGTTGCGGTCTTCTGCCCGCCAGCTGGCTCCATATGAAAAATTTGAGTCAAATACAACTTCGACATCCTCACCCAGCGTAAAGCTGGCTGCCTGAATGGACGTTGCAGACAAGGCTAACAGTGCAGACGCGACACCAAGCACCAAAGGCTTTTTGGTGAAGGCTAATGGCCTTTTGTTCATGTTCGATTCTCCCCCCTGTCCCTGCAGGTATATTTTGTTTTTGTAATCGGTCGCGTTGATCAACTGCTCTGATCTCTGCGCTCGTATCGGAAATAATTACATCATTTTCCGGAGGGCGCAAGGCTTCAGGATGGGTAAATCTGTTGATTTACCTTTAGTTTTTACCTTAGCACCAAACCACTAACCGCTAATGACCTCCCCTCAGTTTAACTGAAGTCCGGCCACTTGCAGATAAATCGTTTAACCCTATGAATTACAATAGTAAAAAGCCCAAAACCATCGACCATGTTTTAAGCTACCGTTTAAAGTATTCACTCTAATTTATTTTATGCAAAGCTTTAAACTTGCCGTTTGGCTCGGTTAGCAGCTCAAAATGACCATCCAAGCCTGAATGTTGGAAGTACCGCCGAAAATGGCGTAAATCGAGTTGAACGCGCAGACCATTATCGGCCTGCACCACGACTGCCGTCACATGGCCCTGATAAAATGCCAGTACCTGTTCCGTCGTCAGCACTAAGCGAAACCGGTACTTTTTATCAGCCATACAGCGCCTTATTCAGCTTCTCGGTCAAATCCGGACTGAGCGTCTGGGCGTGCAACTGCAGAAGCACTTGCCGCATCTGCCCAGCACGCTCAGACGCGTAACGACGGAACGACAACAACGGAGTCACTAAACGCGAAGCCAGTTGTGGGTTGATGCCATCGGCTTTAGCTATCACTGCGGCCAACCGTTGGTAACCACGCCCATCCGCGTGGTGGAACATCGCCGGATTCTGTTGGCCAAACACCGCATATAAAGCCCTGACCCTATTCGGGTTCTTCCAGTCAAATGACGGGGATTGCTCGATGTTATCCATCAGCGCAAAGACCATTTCGTTGTGCACCGATGCAGACAGAACCGAGTGCTTATCGAATAACTGAACATTGTGTCCGTATTCTGCGCAAAAACGCTGCAACATCATTTCTGTCGCCAAGTGCCCTGCTTTGACCAATGCCTGCAGAACGGCAAGCTTATCCGTCATATTGTCGGCATTGTCGTACTGCTGCAGCCATAGCTGAGTGGATGTTTCCGTGCTGCGCACTAAATAACGTAAAGCGGTGTTGCGTAATGCACGCAACCCAACCTGCGCTTGGGTATATTGATAAGCCTGAGGCTTGAGGTTTTGATATAAATCGCGCCATTCTGCCGCAAATAGGTCGGCTAATTGTTGCTGATAGCTTTCCAGTGCTGCGAGGATTTTCTCAACCGGGATCTGCTCATATTGTTCCGCCAGAGTCTCAAATCCCGGCAAAGTTAACAGTTCAGCACCAAAAGCGAAGTCCGCCAATGGTTGACGGATTAACTGTTGCAGCACGTTCAGCATCTGCGGCGGAATAGCGACAATTTGCTGCTGTTCAACCGATTGCCGCACCAAATTCGACCACAACTGCTGCATAGCGTCCCAGCGGGCGACGCCATCGAGCGCATGTTGACTCAGGTACAATAATTCCTCGACCCGGTAGGCATACTGCAACTTCACCGGTGCGCTGAAATCCGCTAACAGCACCGGGATCACCGGCATTTGCAGGCCAGCGAAATCGAACGTCTGTTCTGCCTCGGCAAACTGACAAATCCCCGTTTCGATGCGCCCGGTCGCGTCGTGCAGTTCATAACGCAGTGGCAATAGCAGCGCTGTTTTGTCACTTTGATCTTTGGTTGGTACTGTCGTTTGACTAAGGTGCAACCTGACGCCAGCGTCCGTTGCGGCAAGGCTGGCACTCAGTTCAGGGGTACCTGACTGGCTGTACCAACGCGAGAATACCGTCAAATCGGTATCATTGGCGTCCTGCATTGCTGCAACAAAATCATCACAGGTGACCGCCTGACCATCATGCCGGGCGAAATACAGGTCCATCCCGCGACGAAAACCCGCCGCCCCCAACAAGGTATGTTGCATCCGAATCACTTCGGCACCCTTATCATAGACGGTCACTGTATAGAAATTATTCATTTCCTCGACAACGTCAGGCCGGATCGGATGAGCCATCGGGCTGGCATCTTCGGCAAATTGTGCTGTCCGGATGGTTTTAACCGCGTCAATCCGGCAAAGCGTGGCAGAGCCCATCGCCGCACTGAACTGCTGATCCCGAAACACCGTCAGGCCTTCTTTCAGACTGAGTTGAAACCAATCACGACAGGTGACGCGGTTACCGGTCCAGTTATGAAAATATTCATGCGCAATGATACTTTCGATATTGAAGTAGTCAGTATCTGTGGCCGTGCTGGCATCAGCCAACACAAACTTACTGTTAAAGACATTCAGACCTTTGTTTTCCATCGCCCCCATATTGAAAAAATCGACAGCGACGACCATATAAATGTCGAGGTCATACTCAAGCCCGTATGTCTCCTCATCAAATCGCATCGCTCTTTTTAACGACTCCAAGGCAAAAGCTGCTTGGGCTCCCAAACCTTTATCCACATAGAACTTCAACGCGATGTGCCGGCCGCTCTGACTGACGTAGTCGCCGCACAGTTCGTCAAAGTCGCCAGCGACCAGTGCGAACAGATAGCTTGGTTTTGGAAAGGGGTCATGCCAACTGACGCGTACCCGACCGTCCGCTAACGCCTGTTGTGCAATCAGATTGCCGTTGGATAACACAAAAGGAACGGACGCATCGGCAATAATGTGGGTGGTAAAAATGGCCATGAGATCAGGGCGATCGGGGTAAAATGTGATGCGGCGAAAGCCTTCAGCTTCACACTGAGTGCAGTAGGCGCCATTTGATAAGTAGAGTCCTTCCAGCGCAGTATTTGCGGCCGGGTGTATTTCTGTCCGCACTGTTAATTCAAACTGGGCTGGTAGACCTGATAATAAGATCCCCGCGTCGTTTTGAGTCCTGTTGTGCCATTCAGCCCCATTCACCTGTAATGAAATCAACCGCAGGTCCTGCCCGTCCAGCCACAAACTGTCGGCACCAGCAACATTTTGTCTCAGCTGACTCACAGCCAATACGCGTGTCGTGTCCGGCTGCAGTTCAAACTCCAATTCAATTTGATTGACCTGATAGGTCGACGGCTGATAATCAAGTCGGCGTTTAGCGATATTGGCAGACATGTTGTACTCCTTTAAATCTAGAAAAAAGCCTGCAAAATTGCAGGCTTATCAGCATCAGACCTGAGGTCTTTCTACGACCGGCCGCAGGGTGTCCGGTGGCGTCAAACGCAGGATCTTAATCCCCAGGTAAGCATAGATAATGGCTAACAGCGGATTAATCAAATTAAAAAACGCGTAAAAAATATAATCTAACGGACTGACGCCAAGCACCCCATGCATGTAAGCGCCGCACGTATTCCACGGGATCAGCGCGCTCGTAATGGTGCCGCCGTCTTCCAGCGTTCTCGACAGATTCACCGGTGCTAACCCGCGTTTTTCGAATTCCTCTTTGTACATTCTGCCTGGCATCACGATCGCCATATACTGGTCGGCCGCTAAAATGTTGGTCGCAATACAGGTCAGGATGGTACTGGTGATCAGCGAACCCGTGCTATGGGCCCGACGCAAAATTGCCTGAACAAAGCGGCGCAATAGTCCAGTATGTTCCAGCACGGAACCAAACACCATCGCGGACATGATGAGCCAAACCGTGTTCATCATTTTCGCCATACCACCGCCGCTTAGCAGTTTATCCAGTTCGACATTGCCGGTTTCAATGACAAAACCACTATGCAACGTGGTCCAAACCACCTTTAACTGGCCAAGAATGACCGGATAGCTACTATCGGTCATTTTCTCAATCAACGGTTGCTGAAACAAAACGGCCCAGCCTCCGCCCAGCAAAGCACCGATAAACACTGTTGGGAATGCCGGGACTTTTTTAACCGCCATGGCGAGTAAAACAAGCATCGGAACCAGATGGAGCACTGAGATATCGAAATGTACGACCAAGTCCCGACTAATCTGGTCAATTTTGGCAACATCTGCCACGCCGTTGTGGTGAAAACCGATAAGTACAAATAGCACTAAGGCGATGATAAAACTAGGGATTGTGGTCCACAACATATGGCGGATATGTGAAAAAAGGTCAGCACCTGCAACCGCTGGCGCAAGATTAGTGGTATCAGAGAGAGGCGACAACTTGTCACCAAAATACGCACCGGACACTATTGCTCCGGCCGTGATCACCGGCGACAACCCTAAACCCATCGATACACCAATCAAGGCAACACCAATGGTTGCTGCGGTTGTCCAGGAACTGCCGATACTTAATGCAACGATAGCGCACAGCACACAGGACGCGGCATAGAACCAGCTAGGGCTTAGCACTTGCAGACCATAATAGATCAGCGAGGGTACAGTGCCGGACAATAACCAAGTACCGATCAATGCGCCAACAGAAAACAGGATCAATACGGCTCCGAGTGACAATGCGATCCCACGGATCATCGCCTGTTCCATCTCTTCCCAGCCGAATCCGTTTTTGAGGCCTATTAACACCGCAATACCAGCAGCGATGAACAAAGCCATTTGATTGGGGCCAAACGACGAATCACTGCCATAAAGGTAAACTGAGAGACTCAGCAGGAAAATTAGGGAACCAAGGGGTAGCAATGCATCCAGCATGCTGGGACTTTTTGTTGTGCTTGTTGTCATTTATTGCTCTATTGACCCGTCGGGCGGGCTTTTCATTATTATCAGAGTACACCGGTCAGATTGAGGAACACGGCGAGGATAGCCACTGGTGTCAACCAGCGGATACAGAACAACCAGATACTATAAGCAACCGGCCCGCTATTCAACTCTTCACGGCTGGCATTTCGTTGAACCTTCCAGCCGGCGAAAATGGCTATGGCAAGCCCCCCCAGCGGGAGCATAATGTCTGAGGTCAAATGATCAATCACTTCAAACAGATTATGAACTTCTTTGCCGACAAATATAAAATTCCATTGAGCCCACTCAGCACCACTGAAGCTAAAGACGGTCAGCAGGCTTAACAACCACAGCACCACACCAGAGAAGATACAGGCTTGCAGTCTGGACATACCTTTGGATTGCGTTAACCAGGCCACGACAGATTCAATCATCGCGATTGTTGAAGTAAAGGCAGCAAACACCAGCATCACAAAAAATAAGGTGCCAACCAGTTGCCCGCCCGGCATCTGACCAAAAGCGACCGGCAAGGTGACAAAAATCAGTCCAGGCCCCTGACCTGCGTCCAGATTATGAGCAAATACAATCGGATAAATGACCATGGCTGCGATCAGTGCGACCGAGGTGTCCGCCAGAGCAATCCAAATAGATGTCCGCGCGATGGAGACTTTACCCGGCATATAAGCACCGTAGGTAATCATGACGCCCGAGGCCAAACTCAGGGTAAAAAACGCATGACCGAGCGCCATCAGCATGCCGGAGACCGACAATTTGCTGAAATCCGGCGCAAACATAAATTGCAGCGCCTGCTTAAAATCACCGGTCATACCTGCGTAAACCGCGAGGCCAATCAACAGCACATACAACGCAGGCATCATCCAGCGGATCACGCGTTCCAATCCTTGCTTGACGCCGCGGGCGACCACCACGCAAGTCAGAACAATGACGACTGTGGTCCACAGTAACAGACTGGGCAGATCTGCCGAAAACTGGCCAAACATGCTGCCAATCTGACCACTATCGAGTTCGTGAAAACTGTTTTGTGCTGCTTTGCCGACATAGGCGAAAGCCCAGCCGGCTATTACTGAATAAAACGATAGGATTAAAAAGCCACCGACTAGCCCCATCCAGCCGGCCAGCTGCCAGATTGGATTGACTTTGGCTTCAATGGCTAAGGCTTTGACCGACAGACCGGGACTTTGCCGACCGCGCCGGCCAATCATGACCTCGGCCATCAATACCGGAATACCGATTAATAAAATACACAGCAGATACATCAGCATGAAGGCGCCACCGCCGTTCTGCCCCATAATGTATGGAAATTTCCAGATATTACCGAGTCCCACAGCAGCGCCGGTGGCCGCAATGATAAACATCAGCCGGCTGGACCATTGCTGATGGACGGCAGCTGTAGCAGTCGTCATAAAATGCTCATATAGACAAGTTTCAGATAAAACAAAGGACTGCAGGCAGTCCTTTGTTCAGGTAACGCAGTTGTGTGTCACTACTTCTTGGCGACTTTACTGCTCATCACCAGATCCTGGGTAATGAGTACAGTTTCTTCCAGCAAAGGATCCAGTTTTTCCAAAACTTCAGGCGCATCTTCGATAGATTTCACGGCAGGTAGCTTTAAGCGGGCCAGTCGTTCATTCAAACGCTTCAGTTCACGGGCATTTTCACTGTCTTTCTTCGCCAGTCGCTCTTTTTCATTCAACGACACTGTTTTTTGGTCTTTTTCCTGATTGTACAAAGCGATATCGTCATTCAGGTATTTGAACTCGACTTCTTCGGCAATACGCTTCTGATGCTTAGCCTGTAGCTGCGGTAACGCAACTTTGATATCAGGTGCACTGGTATAGCTGGCTGGCGCAATCGAATCCCATGGTAAAGCATTCTCTTCTTTACTCTCACCCCATTCATCCGGGTTGATCGGCGTCGGGAAGGTAATGTCTGGGATCACGCCCTTGTGCTGAGTGCTGCCGCCATTGATGCGGTAGAATTTGGCAATGGTGTAGTTCAAACCACCGAGCTCAGCGTCAAAGGTATCGTAGATGCGTCCAAGGCCGCGGTGCTGCTGGACTGTGCCTTTACCGAAGGTATGCTCGCCAACGACCACAGCCCGACCGTAATCTTGCATCGCTGCGGCAAAGATTTCTGAGGCTGAAGCGCTGTAGCGGTCAACCAGTACTGTCATAGGACCGTCATACAGGGTTTCGCCATCGGTATCGTCATTTTGCGTGATGCGACCATTTCCTTCGCGGATTTGTACCACAGGGCCGCGATCAAAAAACAAACCACTCAGTGTGATCGCCTCGGGCAACGATCCGCCGCCATTTCCACGCAGGTCGATAACCAAAGCGTCAATCTTCTCTGATTTCAACTTCGTAATTTCTTTACGAACATCTTCAGTCAGATTGTTATAAAAACTCGGGATACTGATCACGCCGACTTTTTTGTCTGTCTGATGTAACTGAGATTTAAACACCTCACCTTTTGCAGCGCGGTCTTCAAGCCTGATTTTATCCCTGACGATTTCGATAAGCTGCGGCGTATCACCGGCACCGCTACTCGCTGTCATCACCTGTAAACGAACCTTAGAGCCTTTCGGGCCCTTAATCAGCTCGACTACATCATCAAGTCGCCAACCCACAATATCGACAAAATCGTCATTGCCTTGCGCAACACCGACAATCTTATCCTTTGGTTTCAGCTTCTTCGTCAGGTCTGCAGGGCCGCCCGGCACTAAACTGGAGATCACGGTATAGTCATCATCCGCCTGCAATACCGCCCCAATGCCTTCAAGCGATAAATTCATATCTTGCTGGAACCGGTCGGTATTGCGCGGAGACAGATAGTAGGTATGTGCTTCGATAGAGCGCGCATAGGCGTTCATCACGAGCTGGAACACGTCTTCACTTTCGGTTTGTGCGAGGCGTTTTTTGGCCGATTTGTAGCGTTTGGTCAGAATCTCTTTGATTTCTTCTGGCTTTTTGCCCGTTAGCTTCAGATTTAGTGCATCAAATTTGACGCGCTGGCGCCACAACTCATCCAGCTGAGCCTGGCTTTCAGGCCATGGTGCATTTTCGCGTTCATATTCGTAGACATCAGGCACGGTAAAATCAAAGCCTTTGTCGAGCAGCGATAAAGCATAATCGAATCGCTCAGCGCGACGTTGCAGGCTCAGGTTAAACATTTGGAAAGCGAAATCAAACTGTCCTTTGGCAATAGCGTCATCAAACTGAAACTTGTACTGTTCAAAAGCAGCGACATCTGACTTCAGCATCACGTTATGAAAAAAATCAAGACTGTCCAAATACTGATCAAACACTTTTGCTGACAATTTATCATCAATTTGCACCGGCAAATAATGTGCGCGGGTCAAAACAGCAGCAATGCGCTTACTCGCTGTAAAATGCTGATCTAGCTGAGTCAGTTCCGGCAGCGTTACTTTTTCTGCAACCGGTGCAGCAATAGTGGCGCTGCAAAACGCCAGAAACAAACTTGCGGCAATACCTGATAATTTTCTCATCGGACACTCTTTGAATTAAGCCTGGAATAAACTTCCACGCTGGGTCTTAACAATCATGCCTGAAGCCAGCTGAACGACAACGTCTTGTTTCGCCAGCTCAACCACTGTTGCGGCGATCGGACTGGCGCCAAATTTAACCAGAACTTTACCGCCGACGACTAATTGACCTGCTTCAACGGCTTTTAGTTCAGCAACCGGCTCTTTGGCAGCTTCTACGACTACTTTTGATTTCAGGTTAGCGGCTTTTACTGCTTTGCCGCTTGGTTTATGTTCCGGTTTTTTGTAAGCAGGTTTTGCAGATTTCGGCGCATCAGCTGGTTTAGCTGCATCCCCTGCCGCGACTGCTGCAGCCTTGGCTTTCGCGCGCTCTGCTAACTGGCGGGCTTTACGGGCTTCCTGGGCTTTCGATTTACTTTCAGCCAATGTCGTTGCGGCGTGGTCGGCTTGTGATGCATCAATCACAGCGCCGTCGACACCATCCAGATCGACCCGGAAGACACCCTCTTTAACCGCTTCGAGATATCGCCAACTGCTGGTGTAAACCCGCAAGGCCTGGCGCAGCATGGTTTTACTAACTAAAGGATTCTCTTGCAGTTTTTCTGCGAGGTCCTGAAAGATACCGACTTTCAGCGGCTTCGCCGGACCAGTCAGACTAAAGCACAATGGAAATTGTTCGGCCAGAAGTGCCACAACTTCTTTGACATTGTGCGGTTTGGCTTGGGTTTCGACTTGACTGGTCATGGTTTAATACTCTTCTTCATCAATGACATCTTCGGCGTCGTCATCTGCGTCTTCATCATCTTCGTCAGATGACGCGCCCTGTTGTTCTATATACTGACGACTGTGCGCAAGGGCCCAGTCTACCAATTCATCTTCATCTGCTTCGACCATGACTTCGCTGCCGCGAAGCTGATCCCAGATATCCCGCATCAACCGGTCAATTAAAGCGACATCGGCGTCATCCGGAATTAACGGCCACACGGCGTGATAAATGGCATTTATCCTGTCAGCGACCAGTTCTTCTTCACCTTCCCAGTCACCGACATCCCGGACATCATATAAATAATCCTGGACGGACAACCAGTCTTTCATAGTGTTTGTTCCAAACGTTGCTCCAAAACACCAACAATTTTAGCCAACCCTTGTTGGTCGGCTTCGTCAAATCGGGCCAGCGATGGGCTATCGATATCCAGCACGCCGATGATCTCGCCCCTGACACGCAATGGGAAAACAATCTCGGAATTACTGGCCGCATCACAAGCGATATGTCCAGGAAACTCATGGACATCTTTAACCAGCTGCACGGCACCGGTCGCCACTGCGGTACCGCAGACGCCTTTCCCGATATCAATCCGCACACAGGCAGGCTTGCCTTGGAATGGTCCCAGCACCAGCTGTTGATTTTTTAACAAATAAAAGCCGGACCAATTGAGATCCGGCATTTCCATAAACAATAAAGCGCTGATATTAGCGAGGTTCGCGATAAAATCGGTCTCATCGGATATTAAAGCAGCACTCTGCGCAGCAAGAGTGTCATAAAAGGCTAGTTTTTCAGCAAACATCAGGTCAGAACGGGTTATTAACTCAAGGGCCCTACCATACTTGGTTTACCCGCAAATTTAAACCATTCCGCTGAACATTTCTCAGCGATTTATCAGCTCAAACTGTACCTGTAGGTCCGCCCGGATTTGTTGTTGGCCAAAATTGACCGGGATTGCCTCGGCAGCCATCATCATTCCTTTAAATCTCGGGCCCGGTGCGTTTGATTGTTCAAGCACCTGATTCACTTTCCCCAGTTTACGACCACTGAGTTCGGCGAGCTTTAAAGCTTTGCTTTTCGCTGCAGCAAAGGCGTGCTGTAAAGCCTCGTTGTAATACTGTTCACTGTTTGTTGTTTGTAACTCAACAGGCTGGATTTGACTGACACCAAGCTTAGCCGCCGCTTCAAGAATGCCCGGATAAAGCTTTAAATCGCGGATGAGCACCGTGGTACTGCGCTCTATTCTGAATTGATCCAGTTTTTCCGCCCTTTGTTCCGGATAAACCAGCAATGGCGCATTGTTGATATCCGTTGGCTTGATATCCCGCTGCGTGAGCAGCTCGGTGAATGCGGCAGTTTGCGAATCAACTTGCTGCTTGCCGCTGGCAACATCTGGGCTCTGCACAGAAAAGACCAATGTTAAAACAGCCTGTGTCGGAGTGACTTCAACAGCCCCAGTGCCATTAACCAGCACATAATCAGTATCCGCGGCGTGAACACAAGGCAAAGCAAACAGCATAAGCAGTGCGATAGAAGCGTATTTCATCAGATTTGTCCTTTGTCGTCGGAGCGGCGAGCTTAGCATGGGTAAAATGGCCGAAACTGTGACCAAATGTCAAAGAGCCAGCTTGTCCAATTGTTGCTGCGCCAGCGGGTGATATCCTGGCCTTGCCTCCCGGTACACTTGCCGTGCCCAACTGCGCCACTGTGGATTGGCTTTGAGTTCGGTGTACAGCGGGACAATAAACTTCTGCCGCCCGACCGACAGCAAAAATTGACGCAGCGGCTGGATAATCTGTTGATGATTAAGCGGGATCACCAACCTAGCCCAGGTGGTGAAGACTTCCGCATTCCTGCTGTTTGACAACGAGAATGCCATGTCCAGTTCAATTAGTTGTTGCGGCGTCAGGTTCCTTGGTAATTGTTCAATGAAATACAACCACTCGTGTACTGACCATTGCTCAGTCGGGAACATGTTAATGCTCAGTTTGCCAGACAACCATTGTTGCTGCATCACGGAGATCCGGCTAAAAGCATCGGATGACGGTAGCTTCACTTCGCCAGTCAAACCAGGCTGGTAAAGCCATTGTTCGAGCGACGCTGCGCTAAAGCTTTGCTTTATATTTAATTTCTGCGTAAAAAAATCAACAAATGTCTTAGTGTTAATCGATTGAAAGGCAAACGTGGCGAAATAATCACGCAGGAATCGATCAAACTGTTCCTGACCAAAATGTTGCGCTAAGGTATGCAACAACAGCTGCCCTTTGACGTAAGGCACCTGATGAAATGCTTCGTCCGGATCGCGGAAGCGATAATCCGGTTGTAGCCGGCTATCATCGGGGCTTAGTTGCTGCAGTTGCTCACGCAAAGCCTGAACATTGAGCAACAACTCCATATCAGCCCGGGCTTGACCATAGACCTCTTGCATAATGCGGTTTTCGACATAATTGGTAAAACCTTCGTTAAGCCACAGATCGTTCCAACACGCGTTAGTCACCAGATTACCGCTCCATGAGTGTGCCAGCTCATGAGCAACCAGGCTAATCAAGCTTTTATCACCGGTGATGATGGTGGGCGTAACAAAAGACAACCTTGGATTTTCCATGCCGCCAAACGGGAAACTGGATGGTAACACCAGCAAATCGTAACGCTGCCAGGGGTATTGACCAAACAACTGATTGGCCGCATCCATCATTTTTTGTGTATCTGAAAATTCGGCAACGGCTTTATCCAGCCACAGTTTTTCCGCATAGACGCCGGTTTGCGCTGACATGGCTTTAAAATGCAAATCCCCAACCGCCAAAGCAATCAGATAAGAAGGGACTGGTTGGGCCATCGTAAAACGATACTGACCATTTCGCTCGGTATTGGCGCTATTATCGGCGCTCATCACCGCAAGCAATTCGCGCGGCGTTCGAATGTTCGCCTGATAGGTGATGCGGTTTGCCGGAGTGTCTTGCACTGGCAACCAGCTTCTGGCGTGAATAGGCTGCGATTGAGAAAACAAGAACGGATGTTTCTTCTCGCTGGTTTGATCGGCTGTCAGCCATTGTAAACCGCTGGCTTGCGGTGTGGTTTGGTAATAGACCCTGACAGAAAGTGTTTTAGCTTGCAGCTGGACCGTTAGTGGCTGGCCTTTTAACGGATCGGCGATACCGAGTAAATAGACGGCTTTTTGCCAATGCACACCATCATCACTGTAAGTCACAGTCGTGACTTTTAGGTTGCGGGTATCCAGTACCAGTCGGTCAATCGCTGGATCCAGCCGCTCAAGCTGATGTTCCGCATAGCCCGTCAGTTGTTGTCTGGTAAAATCAACCGCGAGGTCGAGCACCAGATGCCGCGTGCGCACCTGGGTATAATTAGAAAAACTATGCGGGTCCGTCGCTTCAATTTTTTGCATACCTGACAGTGGTAAACTCAGCAGGAAAACCAGTAATAGCGCACAATTCTTCAATATCACGTGACTCAGCTGACCGTTCAATAGTTCAAACTCATGTTCACCAGGTTGCCCGCCTGTGCAAATTCTTAGTACATCCGCACACAATTTCGACCGTTTGCCTTGGCCAGATACAACGCCTGATCTGCCGCTGCGGTCAGTTCATCCATGCGTTGTAGCTGGATTGAAAACTCAGCGATACCGATGCATGTTGTGATTGGAGTGTCCAGCGCTGCAGCACAGCGCCAGCTGGCAATTTTCAACCGGATGCGCTCAGCCAATGCGAGGGCAGACTGCGCATTTGTATCGGGTAACAGGGCGATAAACTCTTCGCCACCAATGCGGCCAAAATCATCCGGTTTACGCAGTTCTGACTGCACCCTGTCGGCAAATCCCTGTAAGACCTGATCGCCAACACCGTGGCCATGCAGGTCGTTGATTTGTTTAAAATGATCGAGGTCAAACAGCAAAATACTAAAATGTTGTTGATAGCGCCGGGCTTTTTTTAAGTGAACTTCCGCAATCTCTAGGATCCGACGTCGGTTATAACATTGTGTCAGCGGGTCATGATCGGCGAGGTTTTGCAGTTGACGCTGTAATTCTTTCAATTTACTGATGTCCGCGGCAACCAAGCCCGTGGCAAATAACTGACCATCTTCATTAGTGATCGGGAATTTTAATGACAAAAAGTCTCGCGGCAGCCCATCAACTTCGACGTGTTCTTCAACACTGATGGCGTTGGCCGAGTTCTGAGCCAGAATATCCGCACGGCGAAACTGTAAAGCCGTCTCGGGAGCGAACAATTCTGCATCGGTCTTGCCAATAAAATCTTCGATGGGTTTATTGAACAATCGACTATATTGCTGATTCACGTACAGATAATGTCCGTCCAGGTCTTTAGCCCCAATCACAGCACCGGAATGTTCTGCAATCGCCTTTAAAATAGTGATTTGCTGCTGATAATAATCAATATCCACGGTGAGCCTCTGACATTGTCCTTTCGTTAAACGGTATACCGGTGTTTAAACTGACTTGTAGTACGGATTTGCCGGATACACACAAGGCGTTTTGACCAGCTGATGGCCAAACTTGCGGGTATCCTTGTGCGGCAGCTTCATAAAGCCGCCGACGCCTTCCCCCCGGACCAACGGAATTTTCCGCACAATATTTGCCAGCAATGCCGCAAAGCGGACCTCTGCTTCAGCGTCCAGCAGATGGAAATAGCTGTGTACTTTCATGTAAAAGGCGGTCACTTCGAAAATGATACAGCCCGTGTGCCGGATTAAATTAAGCTGAGCCAGATCGTCCATAATGGCGTCTGGCAGCGTGAGCTGTTCATCGGGATCCTTGCCATCTTCAAAATAAGAGTGCTGCTTACTGCTCAGTTCTGCATTACTCACCGCCTTCACTTCATAAAGAATCGTCAGGCCCGCAGGGATGGCAAAAGCGTCATCCGTCCGTTCCCGCGCTAGATGGATGGTCTGGCGCGCATCAAACAAACAAGCTTTAAAAGTACCCACTTTAGCGATTGCCCGCGCCAGACTCACGACATTATTAAGCGCCAGTGTGAAGGCTTCCGTCAAGCGCTGCTGATAGAGATGGAAATGACAGTCGATATAAACCCCTTGCGCCTGCCAGTGAATAGCAAGGCCGCCCACAACCGGGTAACGTCCCAGTCGGCTCACCGCCGCCACAAAGGCTTTTTCGGTTTCACCCATGCCTTCCAGATAGTTTTTGTAATAGCGCTCCAGCTGCACATCATCGACATACTGGATCCCATCTTCGTCGCTGTGCTCACGTAAAAAAGATTTGCGCGACGAATACACCACAGTATCAAGTTCGCGGCTTTGTTGGTTGATGCCAAAAGGCAATAATGGCGAATCATCCAGCACCGGAACAGGCGGCAGCACCAGATTGACCAGTCTTGGCATCGCTTTGAGGAAGTAATCACCGGCCTGGGACCGCAGCTGCGGGTCGTCAGCCAGCAGGCTATCGAGCATCGTTGCGAATTCGTTCGGCAAGCCAAGGCTACGCGCCGGAATAGCTTTGCGCCCAAACCGGCAGCCTTGTCCGGACGCCAGCGCATACAAAGTGCCGGCAACCCCCTGTTCGTCAAAACGTGGACTGGATAAAGCGCCGGCACGTTGTTCTGCACCGATAAAATACACGTCGCCAAGTCGGGCGTTGGAGTTCTGCAAGTCGGCGGACATCAGCGCCATCACGTTATTACTGAGGTAGTGACCGTGTTCGTCCGTTTGTGCAAACACTGAGCTCCCCCAATCGACCAAACTGATTTGCCCCGTGGCTTCGTCATACACCAGATTGGACGGTTTAATATCACCATGCACTATCGGACAGGCTTCGCCGTCTTTTTGGTGACTACGCAGAAACTTCAGCAAACTGGCGAGCTGCGCGGCGATATCAATAATTAACCGCACCGGCAATCTGCCGTGGCGCAGGCTGTACTGCTCCAAATCAATGCCGCGGGCCCGGCCCATCATCAGAATGCCCTGCTTTTTGACCAGCTGATAAGTGATATAGCGTGGCACGTTAGGGTGCTGAATTTGCGACAACATGTAGGCTTCGTCTGCCAGTCGCTCCTGGATATGTTGCGGCAGATTAACGCGGGAGAATTTAAATACGCATTGCTCACCGGCGCGATCGAGGCCGGCAAAAGCGAAGCCATAAGCGCCTTTACCGACCAGCTCGATGTCGCGATAGCCTAATTTACGCAGCTCATCCATACACAACGCGACCCAGTCCTTGAGTTTTTTCGCGTCGTTGGCATTGAGCAGGTAAATGGATTGCTCTTCCGGAATATAAAAATTACGTAGTTGGTGTTTGTCCATCACAAGCGCAAAAAAGCCCCGAATGGGGCTTTTTTAACAGTTTTTATTGCAGTTAGATAGTATGGCTGCGCGTTTTAACGCATCGCAACCAGCATTGCTGACGGCTCTTCCAGATACTTTTTCCACAGATTGGTAAAGCGTGCGATGGTCCCGCCATCAATGACGCGGTGGTCGCCTGACCAGCTGACCTGCATGATCGAACGTGCGACGACATGGCCTTTGTTGTCAAAGCGCGGTAACTGCTGCACTTTGCCGAGCGCCACAATTGCCACTTCCGGTTTATTAATAATCGGCGTCGCGACGGTCCCGCCAATCGCGCCAATATTGGAAATAGTAATAGTACCGCCTTTTAAATCAGCTGGGCTGACCCGGCCTTCGCGCGCTAAATCAGTCAACCGCGTCAGATCTGTCGCGATTTCAACGATCGACTTGCGCTGGCAATCTTTGACATTTGGTACCAGTAAGCCGACTTTAGAATCAACAGCGATCCCGATATTGTGCTCGTCAAAATAGGTCAGCGCAGAACAATCAGCATTCACCTGGCTGTTTAAAATTGGGAACTCGTTCAGCGCCAATGACATTGCTTTCATGAAAAACGGCATCATCGTCAGCTTCACGCCTTGCTTGGCCAGAATGTCTTTGAGGCTTAACCGCAGAGCGATGAGCTCTGTCAGATCGATCTCTTCGCAATAAGTGAAGTGCGGGATCGTCGACACAGACTCAGCCATTTGCCGCGCCATCGCCGCTTTAACGCCTTTGATAGGCTCTACCCGACGCCCCGTGTCAGCTGCAGCAACTACGGCTGTTGGCCGGACCGCTGCAGCAGCGACTGCCTGTACCGGAGTGACTGCAACACCGCTCGCAAATGCCTGTACGTCCTGTTTAAATACCCGGCCTTTGGGGCCTGAACCTGGCACCCGGTGGATGTCGACACTGAGCTCACGCGCCAGCCGGCGTACCGCCGGACTTGCCAATGCTTTATGACCGGCAGGCATTGCCGGCGCATTCGCTGTATTCACAACAGCGGTTTGACCTGCGGTCACTGCTGCTGGCTGTGCAACAACCGCCGTCGCCATTGGACTAGATGACAGCGCCGCGTCCATTTCAATGGCAAACAGAGGCGCATGCACTTTGGCGATATGACCTTTGGCCGTATAGAGCTTGACGACTTTACCCGGGTGTTTGGCTGGAATTTGCACCAGCGCTTTGTCGGTCATGACGTCGCAGACCGGTTGGTCTTCGGCGATGATATCGCCTTCTTTGACCAGCCAGTCGACCACTTCACACTCGACAATACCTTCGCCGATATCAGGCAGAATAAAATCTTCGACGACTTTACCACCGACAGCCGCTGCGGCCACCGGCGCTGCGACTGCGGGTGCGTCACCTGCTGCCACATCGACCATCATTTCAAACAAAGGCGCGTGTACTTTGGCAATGTCGCCTTTGGCGTAATACAGTTTGCTGACGACACCGTTATAGACGGCTGGAATTTGTACCAGCGCCTTATCGGTCATCACGTCGCAAATCGGTTGGTCTTCAACAATCCGGTCGCCTTCTTTAACCAGCCATTCAACCAGTTCACATTCGACGATGCCTTCACCAATGTCCGGCAGGATAAAATCTTTTTTCATCGATAACTCCGGCTCAGAAATTGACTGAAGCTTTAATGGCTTCAAAGGTTTTTAAGTGATCGGCAACGTACTCTTTTTCGAGCGCCAGCGGATACGGTGTATCCAGACCACAGACGCGCAAAATGGGGCTTTCCAGATGCAGGAAGCAGCGCTGCTGGATAGTGGAAGCAATTTCACCGGCAACCCCCCCCGTCAGTGGTGCTTCATGGTTAATCACCAGGCGACCGGTCTTCTTCACCGATTCTGCAACTGTGTCCACATCCCACGGCAGGATACTGCGAAGATCAATCAATTCGCAGGAAATGCCGATGGCTTCTGCCATCTCAATCGCCTTTTCAACGATTTCAATTTGCGCACCCCAAGCCAGTACAGTCACTTGAGTACCGGTTTTCATCACCTCGGCTTTGCCAATCGGCAGCTCGTAATATTCTTCCGGCACTTCGCCGGTTGAGGCGCGGTACAGCTTTTTCGGTTCAAAGAAAATAACTGGGTCCGGACAGTTAATCGAGGCCAACAGCAAACCCTTAGCCTGATGCGGGTTGCGTGGCACCACGATTTTCAGCCCTGGAGTGTGTGCAAAATAGGCTTCTGGCGATTGGCTGTGATAATGACCACCGGCAATACCGCCGCCGTATGGCGTGCGAAATACTAAACCACCGACATTGAATTCATTGCCTGAGCGGTAACGGAACTTGGCGGTTTCGTTGACGATTTGGTCAAAGGCCGGGAAGATATAATCGGCAAACTGGATCTCAGCGACCGGTTTCATGCCCTGTGCCGCCATGCCATTGGCAAAACCGGCAATACCCTGTTCGGTCAGTGGCGTATTAAAACAACGCGCTTTGCCATACTTTTCCTGCAGTTTTGACGTGGCCCGGAATACGCCGCCAAAATGGCCGACGTCTTCACCAAAACAAACCACACCATCATCTTTGGCCATCGCTAAATCCAGCGCGTTATTGATGGCCTGTAACATGTTCATTTTAGCCATTACATTCTCCCCGACGTGATTGGATAAGCATCCGGATATTTGCGGATGTGGTCTTTCAGGTCTGTCAGCTGGCGTTCCAGTTCAGGGATAGGTTCAGCGTAAACATCGCTGATCAGATGCTCGATGCCTGGTTTAGCAACTTTTTCAGCAACTTTTAACGCATCGAGGATGTCGTGACGTAACTGTTCAATCGCCGCTTTGTCGGCCTCATCATCCAGCCAGCCTTTTTGCAGCAGGAACAGACGAAACCGTGAGATCGGATCATTTTTGCGCCATTGTTCTTCTTCTTCTTTTGAGCGATAGCCACTCGGATCGTCGGATGAAGAATGCGCGCCCAAACGATAGGCAATCGATTCCAGCAAAACCGGCTCATTATTGGCTAATGCATAGTCGCGGGCCATTTTGGTGGCTTGATAAACGGCCAGAATGTCTGCGCCATCGACACGGATGGTTTTCATGCCATAGCCAACGCCACGACAGGCAATGCCATCGCCTTTAAATTGCTCGTTTGCCGGCGTAGAAATGGCGTAACCATTGTTGCGACAGAAGAACAGCACTGGGGCCTGGTGCACTGCGGCCATATTGAGACCGGCATGGAAGTCGCCTTCTGAGGCCGCACCTTCGCCGAAATAACAGATAGTCACGTTGGCAAGACCACGCAGTTTCTGGGCATAAGCATAACCGGCTGCTTGTGGAATTTGCGTGCCGAGCGGGCTGGAAATCGTCATGTAATGAATGGCACTGCTGCCGTAGTGCACCGGCATCTGCCGGCCTTTGCCTAAGTCTTTTTCATTGGAGAACAGCTGGTTCATAAACTGCTCCAGCGTGAAACCACGGTAACGTAACGCACCTTGCTCGCGATACTGCGCCATGATCATGTCAGCATCATCAAGCGCCGCTGCACTGCCAACCGTCGTGGCTTCTTCGCCCAGACATTGCATGTAGAAACTGATGCGGCCCTGGCGCTGCGCGCCCAGCATCCGCTCATCCAGGACGCGGATAAAGGTCATAGTTTCATACATTTTTAAGGCGGTGGCTTGGTCGAGCTCAGGCGCAGTGGCACCTTCGTAGAGGGTGCCGTCATCCTGTAAAATACGCAGCGTCGGGATTTGCAGTGCGTGGCCACTGGTGAATTCGGCATGATGCACGGTCGAAATCGTGGCATTGTTCGGGTTGGTCATAGATCTCTCTTTGTCATGCAGGTTACGCGGACCTTGGTGTTTGCCAGCTTTACCTTGATGTTGAACCCATCTGACCGACAGTCTGATGCTGTTTGGGTCAGCTTCTCCCCTGGATGATTGCAGTGTTTTTCCGTGTCTGTTTATTGTGCTTTACGTAGACGTCAAGGAAACCACTGCAGCTTCGCTGTTATAATTTTGTTCCAGCGGCGCAAACTTTACCTTTACGTAAACTGCATTGCAACCGCGCCAACCCCTAAAACGTAGCACAGTCGTGGTTTTTACGGTGAATTTTTCAATGAGCTCGCATAAGGAAAACTAATGCATGGGCCAATCACTCACGCCATGCATCCAATCAGCACCGCTATATGCAGAATTTCTGACTGAGGTAAGACCAGATGAAAAAAAACGGGCGCGCAGCCCGTTTCCACTTAATAGACAGGCTTAGCAGTCGCTAATTTGCCCCGCCACCGAAACCGGCTTGACCAGTAACATCGCCCGCTGCCCCAAAGCGACATCGGCATTGGGGAAAATAATGGCTTCGCCCGGTTCATCCACGCGATACTCGATGTCACCGTCGCGCGCCAGCAAAGTTCCCAGCGGTAACTGGGTAAAGTTCTCGATGTTGCGGGCAAAACATAACTCAAATTGCTCGCTCTGTTTATTCACGGCCCGACTGACGACAAAAAAGTTAAACTTGGTCTCATCAAAATCCGCCAAAGCTGGCACTTCATCAATAATCAATGCACGCAGCATCGCATCACAGTCGGCGAAGCGGCTCATATCGTTTTCACCAAAGGGTCTGACTTTGCCAAGTTCAAGGGTAAAAGCATGAGCGCCGCAGCTTTGCGCGCCAAAATAACTGAAAGTTGAGGCTGGCGTTTGCATCAGCAGGAAAGTTTCTACGCCGCAGGCATGTAAAAACTGCAATTGGCTTTTACTCCAGGGTTTGCCATGTAAAAACGGATAGACCGCAAATTTCTCAAACTGTGAGCCGCGAATTGCGGTATGCAGGTCGTACAACAGACGCTGACGGTTCATCCCACCGCCCTGGAAGAACCGCTGTACATAATTTTCAAGTGCGGCCGCCCTCAGCCGCTCCCAACCCTGAGTGTCATCACCTTTACTATGGTGTCCGGAGAATAACCGGTTGAGGTTATCGACCAGTTCGCGTTTACCGCTGTTGATCGCCGGTGGATTACCAAAAAGAAACAACAGCCGCTGCCGGGTGACAGTTTTTTCCAATAGCAGGTCCTGACAAATTGCCGCGCAGAGTTCAATCGGGGCAGTTTCATTGCCGTGTACGCCCGAAGACAGCACGATGTCGGTGTGCCCGGGGTTTGGCGGGTTCAGACACAACACGCCGGTATCCCACACCTCGACGACAGTGCCGTTCGAGAGCGTGTAAGAAAAAGGCGCTAGATAGTCCGGAAAAGTCAGAGTCAGCCCAAGAAAATCGCCGGTAGACTGCAATAAATCGGGTTCTAAGGTACGGTTCAGGATATTACTCATCATGCTTCAATTCTGCGTTATAGGGTTGGCAGGGCCAGCTTCTGTGAGCCGGGCTCACTACATTGTAATCATCAGCCGCTTCATTGTGCCACTGGTTCTGTCAGGCCCACATCACCAATATCGCGGCAATTACGACCAGCACAAGCCCCATGACATCGGTACGTTTTAATTTTTCTTTGAACCAGAACACCGAAATCAGCACGGTAAACAGCACTTCGACCTGACCAAGCGTTTTGACCAACGGCACCGATTCCAAACTCATGGCGGTAAACCAGCCAAGCGAACCGATACAACTGAAGAAGCTGGTCAGGAGCGTCAAACGTGGCCTTTGCCACAACGCAAGCAGCACGGCGCGATCCCGCAAACACAAATAGCCAAGTAGCAACAGAGTCTGACAGCTAATCACAAACAACAACACCCAGGCGGCGCCATACGGAAAAGGCAGCCCCAGCGTCAGGCTCGCTTCGCGGATCCATAAGGATGTCAACGCGAACGCAGCACCGCTGGCCGCGCCAATTGCAACAGTCCGCAGCGGCAATTCGCGCAGGTTGTGCACACCACTGAGCAAAAACACGGCGACTGCGCCGACAGCAACACCAAGCCAACCTAACGGACTCAGCACACTGGCAAAAAACAGCACGCCCAGTACTGCGGCAAAAATCGCTTCTGATTTAGCTAAACCAACGCCAATGGCATAATTTTTCTGTTTGAACAGCACCACCATCAAAGCGGTCGCCAGAATTTGCATGACAGATGCGCTTAGCACATATCCGGCAAACTTGCCGCTAAACGTCGGGGATGGCGCATCCTGATACTGATATAGCGCCAGCAAATAAACCGCAGCCAAAGGGCTGGCATAGATAAAACGAGCCAGCGTCACACCGAGCACCGGGACGTCTCTACTCAGCTCCTTTTGGCAGGCGTTTCGTACAGCCTGCATCGACGCGGCCAATAAAGTAAAAAGTATCCACATGGAGATTCAGGCCTCCGCGGCCAATCGGTCAGCACCAGACATCTGGATGGATGAATATATCAGCCACGATAACTTATATCTGCATCACTTGCTGCGCTATTTGTCTGATAAAGCGGCTAAAAATACTGCAGTCAGTTTTGACAGCATTGCATTCAGGCAGAAAGAAAGTAAGATAAGGCTCTCGTCGGTACGTAGCGCAGCTTGGTAGCGCACTGTCATGGGGTGTCAGGGGTCGTGGGTTCGAATCCCGCCGTACCGACCATTCAACTCCCAAAATACTTGTTCTGCCGTTTTCCCCGTCATTCTATCTAAACCGCTTCCGGCACTATCAGCACCAGGTTGAATCTGATCAGAGAAGACCCGCGCGGCATCACAGTCCGAGCACCGCCTGCGCCATCAGCCCGAAAATCACCTGTAGTTCATCAATGCTGGAATGTTCAGCCTCAATCATTTTGCAAAATACCGCGGAAAAACAGATTTTCCTGGTCATTTCCCGTACCATGCTGTTGTTGCAGCCGGATAAGGAAGACCGGACTCAGACGAGGATCTGTGAGTATTGCCAGCAATACTCAACGCTGATTAGCTGATCATCTGACTGCAACACATGCCCGCTAAGATAGCGGGGTGTCCTGAGGCGATTTGCAGAGGTGATGTGATGAAAACCCAACCACTGAAGAAAATACATCAAATGGAGTTGTACCCGACTGCCGGATTTGGCAGCAAAGCCCCCACCTGGATTAAGGCTGATCTGTTACAACAGTCTCAGCCCGCTGTTACCCAGTCAACACAACAAAAGGCGCCTTGGTATTGGTTGCGGCGCCAACTGGGCTGGCAGTAAGGCTGAACTTTCGGAGCTGGTTAATAAAACCAGCTCACCCAGTGTTGATACAACGGCAATCCGATCAAGACATTCACCGGAAAGGTAATACCCAATGACGCCAGCATCGCCAAACCGATGTTGGCGCTGGGTATCGCCGCCCGAATGGCTGCCGGCGCCGCGATATAGGATGCACTGGCAGTCAGACCTGCCAAAATCACCGCACTACCTTGTGGTAACTCTAACCACAGCGCTGTTGCGATACCACTCCAAGCCAGCACAAACGGCGTCACCGCTGCGAAGAGGATCAAACGCCATTGCGCCAAAGGCAATGGTGAACAAACCTTAGCCGTGCACAGACCCATTTCCAGCAAAAAGAGCGCCAGCATGGTTTTGAAACCACCCAATAACGCCGGTGCTATCGGCTCCAGCCCAACTGGCCCGTAGATGTAACCTATCAGCACACCACCACCCAACAGCAGCACGCCGCGACTGGTTAGTGATTCACGTAAAATACCGCCCGCGCTGCCCTGTCCGGTCAAACGTCGGTGCAACCACAACATAATTATAATGGCAGGCAGTTCCAGCAGGACCAGATACAAGGTCGTTTGCGGTGCGATGGGCAGGCCGGCGCGCTCTGTCATCGCCAGCACCAGCGCGAACGTCCCTGCACTCACAGAGCCGTAATGCGCAGCAATACTGACGGCATCATCGGTTGGCAGACGCACAAAGCGCCGCAGGATCGGGTAACACAGCAGAGGCAAGATGAAGCCCAGCATCGCCACCGGCACCAACTCAATCAACAAGCCGGCACTCACATTACCATGCAGCGCCAAACCGCCTTTCAGACCCAGAACTAACATCAACAGGATTGAAAGTGTTTCGTATATTGAATTCGGTACTTTTAAATCTGACTTTAGTAAGCCGGCCACCAGGCCAAACGCAAAAAACGCGATGACTATATCAGGCATCAAATTTCCTCCATGCAAAACCGGCGGCTATTGTGCATGCAGATCTAATTGATGAATAATAAATGTATCAATACACAAATATAGATGATTATCTATGAACGTTCGGCATTTAAGCTTTCGTCTATTACAGGTTTTTCAGGCTGTCGTACAACAGGGCAGCATTTCGCAAGCTGCCCGGCAGTTGCATCTGACTCAACCGACGGTGTCCATTCAACTGAAGAAACTGACAGAATGGGCAGGTGAACCTTTGCTGGAAAACCAGCAGGGACAGTTGGTCACCACAATTATTGGCGCAGAATTGTATCGTGCCTGTCAGGACGTGCTTGGCCGATTTGCTGACTTCTCACAATATGTGCACAGTGCGCGTGCCGGAAACAGTGGTAGCCTGAGCCTCGGCATTGTTACGACCGCAAAATATATTCTGCCGAAGTTGTTGGCAGAATTCTCGCAGCTGTTTCCACAGATCGAAATAACGCTGAACATCGGGAACAGAGCCCAGATCCTGAACCGCTTTGAGCAGCAGCAGGACGACCTGTTTATATTCAGTCACCCTCCGGCCGGTAATCAGGTGCTTGCCAGACGATTGCTGAAAAATCCGTTGCAGTTAATCGCCCCACCGGGGCATTGGGCAGCAGGACATAACGGTTTAACCATGGCGGATTTAAAAAACGAACGGTTCCTGATCCGCGAGCCGGGCTCCGCGACGCGCTTGATGCTGGAAACCTGGCTCAGTAGTCAGGGCTTAACCTTGTCAAAGACGATGCAAATCGAAAGTAATGAGGCAATTCGGTTAAGTGTCGCGTCCGGTCTTGGTTTAGCCGTGATTTCAGCGCATACCCTGCAGGCCGGGGCCGAGCCCGTCGCGCTTCTCCCGGTGCGCGGACTCCCGCTGGAAAGTCACTGGTATCTGGTTGCCAGACGCGACCGCCGGCTACCAGCGACGGCATTGCAGCTGATTCGGTATCTGCCGGGTGGGCTGTCACGCTATCTGGACCCAACCTGGCTGGTCAGTGACCTCAACGATCTGCCGGAGTCGTTTTCGATCGGAGAAGGTTTCTGATCCCCGGTTCATGATGCGCAGCCAGGCAACTATCTGGCAGAATGGTCTTTCAGATGATGGTAAAGTCAGTCTGCTGACCACTACTAAACTCAGGGAATTTTTATGATTGATTTTCGCTCAGATACTGTGACACAGCCGACCGAAGCGATGCGTGCGGCTATGGCGGCAGCGCCTTTAGGTGACGATGTCTTTGGCGATGACCCCTCGGTCAATGCCTTGCAACAATACGCTGCAGAGCAGCTGGGTTTTGAAGCGGCGCTATTTGCACCAAGCGGAACAATGACCAATTTGATTGCGCTGATGGGTCACTGTCAGCGTGGCGACGAAGCCATTGTTGGTCAGAACTGGCACACCTATCGCTGGGAAGCGGGCGGCATGGCGGTACTGGGCTCTATTCAACCCCAACCCATCGCCAATCAACCCGACGGCAGTCTGTTAGCCAGCGACATTGTCGCTGCGATAAAACCGGATGACCCCCACTTTGCCCGCACCCGCTTGCTGGTGATCGAAAACACAACCGGTGGTCAGGTGCTCAGTCTCAGTTATATGGCGCAAATGGCGGCTTTAGCCAAATCCAACCAACTGCAGTGTCATATCGACGGTGCACGCATTTTTAATGCTGCGGTTGCCATTGCAGCCAACACCGCAACAGACCCTTACCAGGTCGCCCGGCAGTTAGTGCAAGGTTATGACTCGATTTCCGTCTGTCTGTCGAAAGGCCTGGGGGCGCCCATTGGTTCCTTGTTGCTTGGCAGTGCCGATTTTATCGCCAGAGCCCGGCGCGTGCGCAAGATGCTCGGCGGTGGCATGCGTCAGGCCGGTGGCTTAGCCGCTGCCGGCTTATATGCCATGCAACATCATGTCAGACGTCTGGCGGATGACCATCAGCACGCCAGTCAACTGGCCGCTGGCTTGCAGCAAATTGTCACAGAGTGCGGTTTAACCACTCAGTTTTCCCTGCAAACGCCACAAACCAATATCATTTTCTGCGATTTAGACCCTGCGCTTGCAGCGCATTTTGTGGCAGAATTAGGCAAACATCAGATCCGGCTGACCAGCAGTGTGTATCAACAGGCTGGCCAGGCGAAATCCCGCTTACGCTTAGTCACTCATTTAGATGTAAACCAGGCGCAAATTCAGGCGATGCTTGCCTGCAGCCGGGATATTCTTCGTCATTATTAACGCCTGCCGTGCTTGAGCAGGCTGTTTGAGGTCTGCCATGCTGCAGTTTTTTGAAAAACTAACCAACCCCTTCCCGGCTGGAGAACCCGACCAGCCACCTCAAGGGCTTTACGCCTTTTGTCGCCATTACAGCAAGGGGATGGAGATCCCATTGTTAGTGATGGCGTTGCTGACAGCGTTGCTGGCGATGCTTGAAGTCGCTTTGTTTGGCTTTATGGGGCAACTCGTCGATTGGCTGGTACAGAAAGACCCGGCCACTTTATGGCAAACCGAAAAAGAAACCCTGATTAAAATGGGATTGCTCACGGCGATAGGCATGCCGCTGCTGGTGCTTATCCATTCAGCTGTGTTACACCAAACTTTATTGGGTAACTATCCAATGGCGATCCGCTGGCAGGCGCACCGTTACCTGCTCAAGCAAAGTGTCAGTTTTTACCAAAACGATTTTGCCGGCCGTATCGCCACGAAGGTCATGCAAACTGCGCTGGCGGTGCGAGAAACAGCAACCAAATTACTCGATGTGATGGTCTACGTGCTGGTGTATTTTAGCACCATGCTGTATCTGGTCTTTGATGCTGACTGGCGTTTGGTGTTGCCACTCTTAGCATGGCTGGCCGGCTATATCTGTCTACAAATCTATTTTATTCCCCGTTTAAAAGATGTGGCGAGCCGCCAAGCCGACGCCCGTTCCGACATGACTGGCCGGATTGTCGACAGCTACACCAATATCAATACAATCAAGCTGTTTTCACATACCAGCCGCGAAGCAGACTATGCCAAAGAAAGCATGACTCGCTTCCTCGACCCAGTTTACGAACAAATGCGTTTGGTCACGTGGCTTAGTTTCAGCGTGCAAGCGCTGAATTACATGTTGGTCTTCTCGATTGGAGCTTTATCGATTTGGTTGTGGATGGGTCAGGCAGTCAGTGTCGGCGCTATTGCTATCGCGGTCAGTCTGTCACTGCGTTTAAACGGCATGTCACAGTGGATCATGTGGGAAGTCAGCAGTTTGTTTGAAAACATCGGTACCGTGGCAGATGGCATCACTACGCTAGCGCAACCACAACAAGTCCTCGACAGCCCGA